>Ga0265327_10000487_pt1 | contig 69944 bp, 72 predicted proteins | sample 41621metaG_FD_202089 | JGI IMG/M metagenome (GOLD analysis project Ga0265327, IMG submission 202089) | Rhizosphere microbial communities from Carex aquatilis grown in University of Washington, Seatle, WA, United States - 4-16-21 metaG | ecosystem: Host-associated > Plants > Roots > Rhizosphere...
GCCGTTCACACCCTCGCTCACGTCGATGGCGGGCTGTGCCACCGCCGCGCTGCCCAGTGCAGTACGCAGGAAGCGCACATGGTCCGCCTCGTCGGTGGCGATCTCGCGGGCGTACTGCGCCACCACCGGGTCCTGGAAGGGCACCGCATGGCCGCCGATCACCGCGCCCTTGGTGCCGGTGCCTCCGAGTTGATCGTCGGGCAGGCCGGTGCCGAATACCGCGTACTGATAGAACTGCGCCTCGAGGTATTCGAGGTTGAGCGCGAAGTTGAGGATGTCGACATCGGAAGGGCCGGCCGCTGCGACCGGCGTGATGGCCTGGCCGATCGCGTTGCCGCCACCGCCGCCGCAAGCCGCGAGGATGGCGCCGCCCGCCATGCCGACTGCGAAGCCGCCGCTCTTGCGAAAAAACGATCGACGCTCGGCGAGCTTGTCGCTTCGCCGCTGCAGCATGTTCATCATCTTCAGAGAATTACCGAGCATGAGTCTCTCCTTGGCGAGGACACGACCCGCCAAGGAGCCAGGCCGTCGCCGGGACCACAAACGCCACACGGCCCCGATGGCAGTCGCGCAGCACGATGGACAAGATGCGCAACCTCACACGTCTGCGAGGCGTTCGACATTCCGTATCCGAACGATTTACGGCGGGATGTCGGGATTGGATTGCACGCCTCGCGCGTGCGAGACGAATTGAAGCAATTTCGCTGAAGGTGACTTTCGATCGCCGCCGCTTCCTATCGGCGCCGCCGCAACCCAGGCACAGTTTCGTCAGGCGACACGCCAATGAAGTTGCAGGCAAGCCGCACCAGCGCGTCCTCGACATCCTGCCTGGAGAGGGCAGCATCGTCGCTGGCGGCCAGCGCCCGCACCACACCGGCGACGGCATGGGTCAGCACGAAGGCGTCGGCGGCACTCAGCTGACGCGCGCGCCGAGCCGACCTGGCTGCAGTGGCCAAGCCGTCGTCCATCAGCATGTCCGAGATGTCCGCGTAGAGCGTTCGCAGCTGCCCGGTGCCGCGTGTCAGCGCATGCTGCATGAGCTTGCGATGCACGCCCTGACGCCCGCCGTAGGTGGCGAGCACCGCGCGCACGATCGAGCGGATGCGGTCGCCGGTATTCGTCGGGGCGGGTCCGGTGAGCGACTTCATCGTCTTGTCCGCCATGTCTCCCAACTCGCGTTGCACCAGCGCCCGCAGGATGGCCTGCTTGTCCTTGAAATACTGGTAGAGGGTGCCGATGCTGACGCCGGCCTCATCCGCCACTGCGTTGGTGGTGAGCGAGTCCACGCCGCTGCGGTCGATGATGCGCATGGACGCTTCCAGCACCAGCTCGACCTTGAACAACGCCCGCGCCTGGCGCGGGCTGCGGCGTTCCTGGGCTTGGACCTGCAAGGGCTTCCTGGGCATGGGGCTTGAAGCTGAATCGGGCTCACATTGTGTCGCACGCAGGGTCGGCTGGCGAATCTGAGCAATTGCCCCGTCACCGCGCTCGTCCGTCACTGCAGCCATCGCACAAGGCCCTGATTTCAAAGCCGATTCCCACTTTCGAAGTCGCTCGCGAAACGCGAGTCGCCAAACCTGAGCGACGCTCATATATTTGCGCAACGACAGATCAAGGAAAGCGCAAATGGAACGAAGGAAATTCATGATGGCCAGTACCGGAATCGCAGCCGCCGCCATCGCGGCGACCAGCGGGGCAGGGGCGCAGCAGCAAGGTGCAACCAAGCCCGCGCGCCCCGACCAGCGCATGGCGCACAAGTACCGCTTCGACGACCCGAACATGGATCTCTTCTTCATGGCGGCATTGAGCTGGGGTCCCACCGGCGGACTGGACATCGGCCAGGCCTACTACGTCGCGTCCACCATCGTCGACGGCGATGCCGAAAGCTGGGTCCAGGCCTTCTCGAACTACGGCGACCTGCAGAACGCGCAGGCCGAGGACTGGAACCAGCGCGGCTGGAAGCGCGCCGCCGGCGAGGCGCGCCTGAAGGCCTTCGCCAGCTACCGGTCGGCCTGGCAGTTCGCCGCGCCGGGCGAGCGCTTTGCTGCCATCTACGCCAGGCACCAGCGCGCCTTCCGCACCGCGATGGGCGAGCTCGGCCTGTCGGCCACCTTCTTCAACGCGCCTTACAAGGGCCAGCAACTGCCGGGCGTATTCCTGCAGAACCCGCGCAAGGATGCGCCGGTGGTGCTGGTCGTCGGCGGTGCCGACACCTGCTTCGAAGACCTGTTCCTCACGCTCGGGCGCAAGCTCCTCGACAACGGCTACTCGGTCGCGCTGGTCGACCTGCCGGGGCAGGGCATCACCATGGCCAGCGGGCTGCACTGGGAGGCCGAGGCCGAGAAGCCCATCGCATCGGTCATCGATGTGCTGGTCGAGCGCTTCGATGCCAGGCCCGGCCGCATCGGCCTGGTGGGTTTGAGCCTGGGCGGCTACTTCGCCGCACGCGCCGCAGGTTTCGACAAGCGACTGGCGACGGTGGTTGCCAGCACGCCGTTCCCGAATCCGGCCGAGCTGTTCGCGCTGTCTGTGCGGCACGCCATGGCCAACCAGGGCACACCGATGACCGCCGCGGCGCAGCGCAGCTACGAAGTCACTTTCTGGAAAGCCGGCGTGAAGACGCCCGAGGAGTTCGTGTCGCGCACCGCCGGCATGGTGGCCGATCCGTCGCTGGTCACATTGCCATTCCTGTCGATCCTCGGCGCCGGCGATTCGCCGGTCTTTGCAGCGCAGGCCCGCGCGTGGGACCAGGGCATCCGCACGAAGCGCAAGCGCTTCGTGCTGCTCGATGCATCCACCGGTGCCGACGGCCACGTGCAGGTCGCCAACCGTCTCCGTCTCGCTCAGGAGACGACCGGCTGGCTGGATGAAATCTTCAACGGCTGAGGTGGTGCGGATGCCAAGAGGCGGAGCGCCTCGGCGATCCAGCGCGCCGCAATCTCAAGTCCGTCCTGTGTCGGAATCGGCAACTGCCATGCAGACAGGCGACGCATCGGCAGACGCGGCAGCGTGCGGCATCTGCGACCGGCTCAACCCGATCAGGCACCAGACGATGAGCACCATCTGGAGAACATTCATCACGATCGCCAGCACGTGGATCCTGCGAAAGCCGGGAATCGACTCCAGCGCACCCGCAAGGATCTGCTCGCCGAGCGTCTCCATCTTGGGGATGATCCTGCTGCGAAGGATGACGGCCATCAGCGCCAGTCCGGCGGCACCCATCGATATGACGGGGTAGCCGGCCAATGCGAAGCTGATTGCCGTTGCCGTCGCGGTGAAGAAGGCGGCGAAGTAGTAGATGTTGAAGAAGCCGCGCACGAATCGCGCATCGAGCGGCGTGTTGTGCCGCAATACCAGAAGCGGCACCGCGCCCATGATGAAGTAGGCGGTGGTGACCATGAGCAGCACTGTCGATGCGAGCGCGATGGCGAACATGGCTCGAGGCTCCTGATGCTTGGCTTCGAATTGGACCGTCGACTCTTGCCGACAGGGTCGCGGCGGAATTGTAGATTCCGCCGCGGGCCGACGGATTGGCCGCCACACCCGCGATCGCGCCCTGGCGACTGTCAGCGCGCGTGGGCAATCAGGAAGTCGATGACGCGCCGCTGGGCGGCATCCGAATCGGGGTTGGTGTAGAGCGCCAGGTGCGTGCCCTCATCCAGCTCGAGCAATTCGGCGCCCCGGATTCGCCTGGCTGCGGAATAACTCTGCTCGGGCGGAAGATCGGAGTCGACGGTGCCCTGGACGATGAGCGTCGGCGCTTCGATTCGTTCGAGTTCGAGCGACTCGATCCGGCCGAATTGCGCGAGATCGTTGTCGAAGCCGCTGCTTCTCTCCTTGCCGCGCTCGACGGTCGGCGCGAGGTCGAGAACGAATTGGCGCTTGTCGGCATCGGCGAAGACCTCGGCGACCTGCGCAGCCAATTGCTCCTTGCTCAGATCGCCTTCGCCGGCGAGCGCGCCTTCGATGTACTGCCTGGGCTGGTGTGCCGCGAGCATCCGCATGAGCCAGCGGCCGGCGGAGGTCGTCGCCATCAATCGGCTGGCGGCACTCTGCTTCGCCGCGTCGTAGGCCTGGCTGACCGCCGCGAAGGCGACCAGCGACATCGCCTTGCCCGGATGCCTGACAGCGAGCCGGTAGCCGGCCGGTCCGCCACCGGACCAGCTGAAGATCGCCGTCCTCTCGGTGCCGAGCTCGTCCAGCAATGCGGCCAGCAGGTCCGCCTGGCGGTCGATGCCGAGCCGATCGGCAAGGGGCGTGCCGAGATAGCCCGGCCGCGACACCAGCACCGTCTTGAACTGCTCCTTCGGGAGAAAGCGGGACATCAGTTCGGCAGCGTCGATTCCGCCCGGGCTGCCATGCAGCACCAGCACCGGAATTCCGGTGCCGACGACGGCGTATTCGATCGGGCCGAGCGCCGTCCTTGCAATGGAGGCGGTGAATGGGGTGGTCATGTTCGTGTGCCTTTCGATGCACGTCATGAGGCTTCTGCCTCGATGCCGAATTCGAAGGCCGCATCGACCGGCAATGGGTCGCCGAGAAATTCGACCATCCAAAGACTCGACACGCGAGCCAGTCGCGTCGCGCCGCTCGGCAGCGCTGCGGCTTCAAAGGCATCGGTGGCGTCCGCCAGGTCGCGAAAGAACGCAGCCGAGTCGATGCCGGGCGAGATCGTCACCTGTTGCCGGGCACCCGTGCCGGTGACATTGACGAAGGCCCTCGCTGCGCCACCGGGCACGAACACCAGGTCGCCCTTGCGCGCCAGAACACGATGGCCGTCGATCTCGAAGACGAAGCGGCCGGTGATGACGTGGAAGATCTCGGCCTCCGGACGCCGCAGCTTGGGCAGTCCGGCACCGGCCGAAATCATCATCTCGTAGACCGCCGGCGACCCGTCGCCCACATCGCCCGGCACCCGCATGCGCACGGTGATGCCGAACGTGCGAAGCCGGACGATCGTTTCTCCGGCACCGGGTCGGGCGGCGCTGAGCACTGAGGGTGCGGGACGGTTCATGGTGGTCGCTTCTTCGACTGCACGCTCAGTAGCGCCGGCCCTGGTGGTATTCGTCGGCAATGCCGATCTCGGTCTGCGCCTGCTGGATCAATTCGATGGCGCGTCCGGCATGGCCGCCGAAGGTGGGGCCATTGACTTGCTGCGCGCCGCGAATGTGGTTGATCGCCACCTGCAGCGCGTTCTCGGCATTCTGGAAATTCGGATGGCTCAGCGCGTACGAGGCGGCGCAGCCCATGAGGAGTGCAGTCGACACGGCACCGCAGAGAAAGGAAGAGAAGGATTTCATGGCAATGAACAAGCGAGGGTTGAATGACTCGATGAACGACACGAGTCGGCGGTTGACGAAACTCGGGCATCAGCAAAGAACGCCCTGGTATCCATGCTATTGAGAGAGTGATGAACCGGGTTCCACCGGCGTGTCATTCGTGCACTCCCTGTCTCGCGTCGAATGCGGCTCGGCCTAGAAGCCGGATCGCTTCGCGGTCGGGCTTGCCTTGCGGCGTCAACGGCGTCTTGTCGCTGGCGACGAGGACCAAGGTTGCGGCCACCGTCTCTCCCAGCCTGGCCGCGACCGCATCGCGACAAGCCGCTTCGTCGATCGGCGTGCCCGGCCACGGCAGCAAAAGGGCGACGCGTCGGCGCGCGTCCGCATCGACGACCACCGATGCAGATCGCACCGTGGGCAGGCGGCACAGCGTGTCCTCGATGAGCGTCGGCCCCACCGGCCGGCCTTCGACGAATTCCACATCGACCGCCCGCCCCAGGATGTGCAGGTAGCCTGCCTCGTCGAGCCGGCCCAGGTCGCCGGAGCGATACCAGCCGTCCTTGAAGGCGAGCGCTTCGAGATCGGGCCGGTGGCGATAGCCCGCCGCCATGCCCGGCGATCGCAGCTCGATGCTGCCGATCTCGCCGCGCTCTGCCAGGCTGCCATCGCTGCGGCGAAAGCGCAGCTCGACCCCCGGCAGGACCCGACCGGCCGAACAGCGCTGCGCCTCGTCGGCCACCTCGGCCTGGCTCGCCGTCAGCATGCTGACCAGGCCTTCCTCGCTGGCGCCGTAGGTGTGGACGATCTTCGGCCCGAAGCGCTCACGCGCCCGGCGCCGCAGCGTCGGGGGCGCCGAGGCGCCGATGTGGGTCAGGGTTCTGAGCGACGACAGGTCGGTCGATGTCGATCGGGGATGGTCCATCAGATCGAAGAGCTGCGGCTCGACCAGGAACAGGTCGGTGATCCGCTCCTTCTCGATCGTGATCAACGTGTCCATGGCCTCGTAGCGATCGCGCAGCACGACCGAGCCGCCGCCAAGAAGCGTCATGTCCACCAGCACCTGCGAGAGGTAGGCGAGCGGGCCGTTGACCAGTTGCCGCCGGTCGGCCGGACTCGGCGCCATGACCATTGCCGAATAGGCGCCGAAGCCTCGCCAGCTGCCCTTGGGCACGCCCGTGCTGCCACCGGAGGAGACGACGACCGCCAGATCGTCCGGCCTGGCCCTGCAGGGCACGGCCTCGCTCGGCATCTCCGCAGCCATCGCCTTCAGGTCGAAGCCGCCCGGCGGGGTGATGCCGACCCCGGCGACCTGCGCCGTCATGGCAGCAGGAAGAAGGCCTGCCGTCTCCGCGAAGACCACCACCAGTCGCGGAGCCAGCGTGGCGATCAGCTCCGCCCGCGTCTGCGCCGTACCGGCATCGGAAAGAAAGGTCGCGCCCACGCCCAGCAGGTTGGCCGCATAGCGCAGCGCCAGCGCATCCGGATGATTCGGCGCAAAGATGGCGACCAGGTCGCCGCGCCCGAGCGGGAGCACGTCGAGCACGCGGGCATAGCGATGGATGCTCGCCAGGAACGCATCCGCGCCGATTTCGTGGTCGCGGTATTTCAGGCAAGGGCGGCTGGCCCCGCCGGCCAGGATTTCGATCAGGCGGTCGACATAGATCGCCGGCGTGGCGCCAGTGGAGGACGGCATTCAATCGACTCCCTTCGAGTCTTCATCCATCGATTCGCCGAGCAGCCTGGCGCGCAGGCCGATCGGGCCGGGACGAAAGAGACCGGCGTCCATGCGCACCGGCGCGTTCAAGAGCGGCGCGAAATCCATGTGCGCCAGGATGTCGCGCTCCAGCTCGACGCCCGGCGCGATCTCCACGAGTTCGAGCCCATCGGGCCCGAGGCGGAACACGCATCGCTCGGTCACGTAGAGCACTTCCTGCCCCGAGGCGGCGGCACGCTGGCCGGCGAAGGTGCGTTGTTCCACTTCGCGCACGAACTTGCGCGTCTGGCCGTCCTTGTCGATCGCCAGCCTGCCGTCGCAAGCCTCGATGGCCCACGGCCCGGAGGTGAAGGTGCCGGCGAAGACCACCTTCTTCGCGCTCTGGCTGATGTTGATGAAGCCGCCCGCGCCCGCCAGGCTGCTGCCGAAGCGCGACACGTTCACGTTGCCGTCGGCATCGACCTGGCCCATGCCGAGGATCGCGATGTCGAGGCCGCCGCCGTCATAGAAGTCGAACTGGTAGGGCTCGTCGATGATGGCCTGGGCATTGATCACCGCGCCGAAGTTCAGCCCGCCGGCCGGAACGCCGCCGATGACGCCGGGCTCGGCGGTGAGCGTCAGCAGGTCGGCGATGCCTTCTTCCGCGGCCACGCTGGCCACGCCTTCCGGCATCCCGATGCCGAGGTTGACCACGTCGTGCGCCCGCAGCTCGAGGGCCGCACGCCGCGCGATGACCTTGCGCACGCCCAGCGAGATGCCCTCGGCATCGGTCTGGGGCACCCGCATCTCGCTGGCGAAGGCGGCGCTGTAGCTGGTTGCGAAGGTCTGCGCATGATGTTCGGGCGGCGCGACCACGATGCGGTCGACCAGGATGCCCGGGATCTTGACCTGGCGCGGGTTGAGCGATCCGCGTTCGGCGATGCGCTCGACCTGCACGATCACCTGGCCGCCCGAGTTGTGGGCCGCCATGGCGATGGACAGCGTCTCGAGCGTCAACGCCTCCTTCTCCATGGTCACGTTGCCGTCTTCGTCGGCGGTGGTGCCGCGCAGGATGGCGATGTCGACGGGGAAGGACTCGTAGAAGAGGAACTCCTCATTGCCGATGGTCATCAAGCTGACCAGCTCGTCGGTGGTCCGGCTGTTGAGCTTGCCGCCGCCCAGCCGCGGGTCGACGAAGGTGCCCAGGCCGATGCGGCTCAGGTGCCCCGGCTTGCCGCCGGCGCGATCGCGATAGAGATGGCTGATGACGCCGAGCGGCAGGTTGTAGGCCTCGATGCGGTTGTCCAGTGCCAGCTGCGCCAGCTTGGGCACCAGCGCATAGTGGCCGCCGATCACGCGGCGCACCAGGCCGGCATGGGCCAGGTGATTCACGCCGCGCTCCTTGTGGTCGCCCTGCGCGGCGGCGAAGACCAGGGTCAGGTCGCGCGGACGCTCGGCCTCGGGCCGCGGGTCGGCGCCATCCAGGTACAGCGCCTCGAGCGCGAGGACCAGTTCCTCCGCGAGGCCGATGCCGACGAAGCCGCCTATCGCCACCGTATCGCCGGCGCGGATGAGCCGGACCGCATCGGCCGCCGAAGCCAGCTTGCCGGCAGCAGGGGCGCGCCGGGGGCGTTCGCCCGGCCGAAGCCGTGCGGGTCGTTCAGGGTCTAGGCGTCGCTGCGAATCCATGATGGGAGTCCTCCGGGGAAGACTTCGATCATCGGAAAACCGCGCGTCCCGCGGTCGCACGAGCGTCTCAACTGTTGCCCGGTCGTCCCAGGCAGGTGCTTCATTGACCTTTGAAGTTGTTCTCGCAGTAGACGGCGCCGCGCTCGAGCATCGAGCAATTCAGCGCCCGCGCCAGCCGGGCATCGCGATCGAGATAGGCCAGCGCCACGCGCAGCCGGTCGGATGCCAGCGACTTGACCTGTTCCTCGTTCATCTTGCTGATGCGGCGGAACCAGCTGATCTTCCACTTCAGCGAGTCGAGTACTTCGATCACCAGTTCGTTGCCGCACAGCTGCGCTTCGGCGGCAAGGTAGTCCTCCAATCGCAGCATGTAGGCCTCGCTCCCCTGGCCGGCCGATTCGTCCGCCAGTTCGACGGCATGCGCGTGCAGTTCGCGCAGGGCCTCGTCCGACGCGTTGGCGACGATCGCGTCCGACACGTAGGCATGAAGCGCCGCCCGCAGCGCATACAGGTCGCGGATGGCCTTGGCCGACACCGGCGCGACCTGGGGCCGCCGCCGCGCCGCCAGGGTGACCAGGCCGTACTGGTTCAGGATCAGCAGGGCCTCGCGCACCGGCGTGCGGCTGGTGCCGAAGTCGTTGGCGATGTCCACGGAATTGATGATGGTGCCGGGGGCCAGCCTGCCGGACACGATGCTGTCGCGAAGCGTTTCGACGATGACGTCGACAGTGATCTCCTCGGTCGAGGCGGCGCCGTTCATTTCAAGTTACTTTCAATATTCACTGTCGACAGTGTATCGATAAATGTGTAATTTTCGTAGACAAAGGCTGAACTGAAGCTTAAACTGTCGACATCAACAGCTGCTGCAGCGGTTTCAGTTCAAGACCTCGCTGCCACCCCGGAGCCCTGGCATGACCCTCTCGACCCAAGACGAGTTGCTGCTTCCCGCCGAAAGTTTCGAACCCGGCGAGGGCTCCGCGCAGCAGCGCATCGAGCGCTGGCGCGCCTGTGTCGGCCCCGCCCTGGAAGTCGGCATCGCTGCGGACCAGATGCCGCCCGACTGGTCCACCACCACCACCGGATGGAACCTGGGCGGCGTCATGGCGGTGCGCGGCAACTACGCGCCGCAGGTGCTCACCCGCCGGGCCGAGGCCATCGCCGCCGACAAGCTCGATCCCTACGTGCTGCACCTGAACCAGGCGCCGCAGCCGATGCATCTGGACGCCAACGGCCGCCGCACCACCATCGGCCAGCGGCAGCTGCTGCTTAGCGACTTCGCGCAGCCGCGCTCGGTGCATTGCGAAGGCGACGTGCTCACCGTCTTCATCCCGCGCAAGGCCCTCGACGCCTTGCTGCCCAGACCGCTCGACCTGCACGGCGTGGTGCCGACCGGCGCCTGCGCCACCATCCTCGCCAGCCACCTGAAGTCGCTGGCGGCGCTGCTGCCCCGCATCACCCGCAAGGAAGCGCCGGACGCGATGGTCGCCACCATCCAGCTGCTGGCCGCCAGCCTCGCGCCCTCGGTCGACATGCTCGGGCTCGCGCGGCCGGCCGTCGAAGGCGCTCTGCTGCGCGAGATCCGCCAGTACATGGAAGACCACCTGTCCGAAGAAGACCTGGGCACCGATCGCATCTGCGCCCATTTCCGGCTGTCGCGTTCCACTCTCTACCGGCTCTTCGAGGCGGACGGCGGCGTGATCGCCTACCTGCAGGATCGCCGGTTGATCCGCATCCACGCATTGCTGTCGTCTCCGACGCAGCGCAGCTACCTCAGCCGGATCGCGTCCGACAACGGCTTCAAGAGCGCCACGCACTTCAGCCGGGCCTTCCGCGCGAAGTTCGGCCACAGCCCGCGCGAGACGCGGGAAGGCCAGCTGTGCGTGGCCGGTGCGCGCACCGCGCCCGGCTCGTCAGCCAACGGCTCGGTTTTCGGCCGCTGGCTGAGCGCGAGATAAGCACCCGCCCGAACGGCTTCGCCGAAATCGGTCATTCAGCTAGAGCCGGTTCAATCCGCCTGCACGTTCGCCGCGCGCGCCATGCCCTGAAGCGCGGCGGTCTCGGCCGAGAAAAAGGTTCCGGCCTCTTCCAGGCTCACCGGCTTCGGCACCACGCCGCCGGTGGACTCCAGCGACTTGCGGGTGTCATCGCGCGCCAGTGCATCGGCCAGGCCCTGGTGCAGGCGCGCGGTCAGCGCCTCGGGCGTGCGGCGTGCGACGAAGACGCCGACCCAGACGCCGGGATGCCCGAAGCCCTTGGCGCTCGCGCTTTCATCGAAGGTGGGGGCCAGCGGAAAGCGCGCGGCGCGCTGGGCGGTCGTCACGCCCAGCACCTTGATCTTGCCGCCGTCGACCATGGCGCCCAGCACGTTGTCGACCGGCAGCATGGTCAGGTCGATGTTGCCGGCCATCAGGTCCTGCAGCAGCGGCGCGCCGCCGCGATACGGGATGTGGGTGGCGGCGAGGCCGGTGGCGCTGCGCAGCTTCTCGGTCACGATGTGATAGAGCGAGCCGGGCCCGGGGCTGCCGTAGTTGAGCGGGTTGCCACGCCTGGACAGCGCGACGGCCTCGTCGACCGAATTCGCGGGCAGGTCGCGCCGCGCATAGAGCGCGATCGGCGCGGTGTAGACCAGGCCGAGCAGACGGAAGTCGGCCGGCTTGTAGCTCACGCCCTTGATGGTGACCGGCGCCAGGATGGTCTCGGTGGGGCTGCCCATGAGGAGCAGGGCGCCATCGCCAGGGGCCGCCAGCACCTTGGCGGCACCGATCGAGCCGCTGGCGCCGCTGATGTTCTCGACGATGACCGATCGTCCGATGGCCGTCGAGAAGGCCGGCGCGAAGGCCCGGGCCAGCACGTCCGAGGCACCGCCCGCGGGATAGGGCACCACGATGGTGAGCGTTCCGCGCCGCGGCACCTGGCCATGGGCGCCGGTGCAAGCCAGCATCGCCGCGCCGATACCCAGGCCCAGAAGTGTCCGGCCGGTCATCGCTTCTCCTTCAATCCATGGAATCCACGCTACACAAGCAGCATGTCGATGCCACAGTTTGCCGGATACGCGTCGAGTCCGTGTCAGGCCGCTGCTTGAACCTCGACGAGGGCGCAGGCCCGATCGCTTCGGAGCTGGCTCAGTGGTAGAGCGAGCCGAGCCACTGGTCGAATCGCCCGTTCGCGCCGGCCGATGCGGGCAGGGGCGCCAGCATGCCGCCGCCCGCCGCTTCGCGCGGGCTGTAGCCGAACTGCAGGCGGAAGGCCTTGCTGAAATGGGCCGGGCTCCTGAAGCCATGGTCTTCGGCCAGCCGCGCGATCGGCTGGCGCCCATCGGCCTGGCTGAGGATCTGGTGGACCCGCGCGAGCCGGCGTTCCTTGATGTACTGCGCGACGCCGCCGAGCGGCTCGAACAGGCGATAGAGGGTCGAGCGGGAGATGCGCAGCGCGGCGCACAGGTCCTGGGCGCCGAATTCGCTGTCGACCAGGCGCTCCTCGACCAGCTTGCGTGCGCTGCGCAGCAGGGCCTTGTCGATCGCCACGCCGGTGGTCTGCGGATCGATGGCAACCGGCGCCAGGCTTGCCGCCACCAGGCCCACCGTGGCGGCGGACAGAAGCGGCAGTTCGGCCGGCGCCGTCCGGGGCAGGCTGTCCAGCAAGGCGAACAGGTGGTCCGAGAGTAGCCGTGCGCAGGCGTTGTCGGGCGACAGGCCGTGCAGCTGCATCGGCTTCGGCAGGGCCCGGTCGAGGGCGTCGCGCGGGATGTAGAGCACCGCGCTGCGACAGCAGATCCGGCTGGATTCCGGCTGCGCCATGTCGGTGATGACGAAGCGGCCCGGCGCCAGCGCACCCTGCCGGCCGCCGGCTTCGTAGTCGAACTGGCCGTCGCGCATCAGGATGAGGCGGTAGTGGTCGAGCTGGTCGGACTGGATGTTGCGCTCGCGGCGCATGCGCATCTGGGTCGGTCCGAAGCTGGCACGCCCCACCATCAGGTCGGCCATGCGCCACACCGACACGTCGGCATGGAAGTTCGCGGCATCCGCCTCGTCGGCGATCGCCATCTCCCAGCTCTGCGACAGCGAGCCGCGCCAGTAGTCGAGCGCCTCCGGCGCCGAGGTGTCGCGGGAATCGAAGCGCATCTGGGGCAGGGCGGCCGCAGGGGCCGCGGGATGCTCGAGCAACATGGCAGGACCTTCCGTACATCAGCGCCTGGCGAAGCAGGCGGCTAGGACTCAGAACTTGCCGGGGCAGGGCGCTCCTGGAGGGGGAACGGCGGCTCGGCAGGCAGGAATTCGATGGGGGAATTCTAGATTTCTACTGCTCTGTGCGTCTCGACGCGCCGTCCCAGTTCTTGCTCTTTCGTCCCAGCAGGCCCGCCCGTCACACCGGCCGCGTCTTCCCCGTGATCGCCGCAATCAGGGTATGCGGCTGGATCGGCTTGCCAAGGTGGGCGTCGAAGCCGGCCTCCAGCGCCTTCGTCCGATCCTGCGGACGGGCGAAGGCGGTGAGCGCGATCGCCAGCGTGCGAGGACGGCTCGCCTGCGCCTCCATCTCGCGGGCGCTGCGCATCAGCTCGTAGCCATCGCGCCCCGGCAGGCCGATGTCGCTCACCAGCACGTCGGGCCAGTGCTGCTCCATCAGCTCCATCGCGTCCTCGTAGTTGGCCGCCAGCCGCACCGTGGCGCCGCAATCCGCGAGCACCAGGGTCAGCATCTCGCTGGCGTCCGCGTTGTCCTCCACCACCAGCACGTCGAACCCGTCCAGCACGCGATCCGCCTGGGCCACAGGGCGGAGTTCGCTCGAATCGGCCAGCACCAGCGGCGCACCCGAGCTCGGCACCACGCCCAGCACCACCCGCAGCGTCGCGCCGCGGCCGAGCCCCTCGCTCTCGGCGGTCACGCCGCCGCCATGCAGCTCCGCCAGGTTCTTGACGATCGACAGTCCCAGGCCCAGGCCGCCATGCAGCCGGTTGTCGGGCGAATCGCTCTGGGTGAAGCGGTCGAACAGATGGTCGAGGAAATCGGCCTCGATGCCGCGCCCCTCGTCCTGCACGCTGAGGGTCAGGCTGTCCTCGTGGCGCACCAGGCTGATGCGGATGAGCCCGTCGTCGTTCGAGAACTTGATCGCGTTCGACAGCAGGTTCCAGACGATCTGCTGGACCCGGGTCGGATCGAGCCAGGCCGGCTGCTCGGCTTCCTGGTGGTCGAAGCGCACCTGCAGCCGCTTGGCCGCGATGGCGTTGCTCAATGCATCGATCGAGGCAGTGACCAGCCCTTTCGGCTCGACCCATTCCGGATGCAGCCGCAGCTTGCCGGAGCCGATGCGCGAGACGTCCAGGATGTCCGAGATCAGCCGAGCCTGCGCCTTCACGCTGCGGTCGATCGCGACCAGGCCTTTTTCGAGCAGCTCCGGCGTGCGGTTGCGCGTCTTCAGCACATGCACCCAGCCGCCGATCGCATTCAGCGGATTGCGCAGCTCGTGCGACAGCACCGCGACGAAGTCGTCCTTGGTGCGGCTGTGGCGCTCCGCCGAAGCGCGCGCCGCCTGCTCGCGCTCCAGCACGTCGCGGCGCCGCTCCTCCAGCTCGAAGCGCTCGGAGACGTCGAGCGCGATGCCGATGCGCAGGCCGGGCTCGATGTGCGCCGACATGGTCCACTCCAGCCGGACCAGCGTGCCGTCCTGGCGCAGGAGCGGGAAGTCGCCGGTCCAGGCGGCGGCCTCGCCCTCGGTGCCGACCGTCCTGCCGACCACGAAGTCGCGCCATTCCTCCGGCGCGAAGGAGCTGACCAGCCGGCCGACCAGCTGCTCGCGGTCCAGCCCGAGCATCGCCACCATGGCCGGATTCACGTCCGCGAAGCGGCCCTCGGCGTCGATCAGGGCGATGCCGGTCGGCGCCTGGATGTAGATGGCGCGAAAGCGCGACTCGCTGGCCCGCAGGCTCTCCTCGGCCATGCGGGCGCGGATCAGCGCCTGCAGCGTCGCGATCAGCACCGCCGGCTCGACCGGATGCACCAGGTAGGCATCGGCGCCGGCATCCAGCCCGGCCACCTTGTCCTCGTTCTTCACGAAGGCGGCGGACAGGTGGATCACCGGCAGCGTCGCGGTGGCGGGGTTCAGGCGCACCGCGCGGCAGACCTCGAAGCCGCTGCGGTCCGGCAGGTGCACGTCGAGCACCATCGCCGACACATGTGCCGACAGTGCCGCCAGCGCCTCGCCGCCGGTGGACGCTTCCTTGGTCTGGAATCCGGCCGCGCGGATCACCCGCGCGGTCGCATAGCGGGTGGTCGGGTTGTCGTCCACCACGAGCACGACATGCCGTGCGCGATCGATGGTCGTGTTGATCACGCTGGGCATCGCAGCCTCAGGCTTCGGGCATGGGCGGCGCTTCGCCCATGCGGATCGGGAGCGTCACCGAGAACACCGAGCCCTTGCCCAGCTCGCTCCGTACGTCGACCTCGCCGCCAAGCAGGTGCGCCAGGTGCTTGCTGAGCGACAGGCCGAGGCCGGTGCCGCGCAGGCGCTTCTGCACCGGCGAATCGACCTGCGCGAAATCGTCGAACACCGCGCCGTGATGTTCCGCCGCGATGCCGATGCCGGTGTCCGCCACCGAGAAGCGGATGAGCTCGTCGCCCAGCGGCGTCGCCGAGACCCGCACCTCGCCCTGCGGCGTGAACTTCAGCGCGTTGGAGATGAAGTTGCGCAGGATCTGCGACAGCTTGCGGTCGTCGGTGTAGAGGCGCGGCAGCTCGCCCGGCTCCTCGAAGATCAGGGCGGTTGCCGGGTTGGTCAGCACCGGCTTGAACATGCCGCGCAAGGCGGAGAACAGGTCGACCATCTCGAACCAGGCGGGCGAGATCTCGACCCGGCCGGCCTCGATCTTGGCCAGGTCCAGCAGGTCGTCGACCATCTCCGCGAATTCGGCGGTGGTGCTCTCGATGAAGCCGATCTGGCGCTCCTGCTCGGGCGTGAGCGGTCCGTCGACCCGGTCGCTCAGCAGTCGGGTGATGCTGCGGATCGCGTTGACCGGCGTGCGGAACTCGTGGCTCATGTAGGCCAGGAAGCGGCTCTTCAGCTCGGTCGCCTTCTTCAGTTGCTCGGCCTGCGCGTCGAGCTCGGCGTAGAGCGCAACGACGCCGCGATTGGTTTCCTCGAGCTCGGCTTGCAGCTCGGCGGCTTCCTGCCGGCTGGCCGCGAGTGCCTGCTCGAGGGCTTGCGAGTCGCTCGTGGTCGATGGTTCGCTGGGCATTGCTTCAGTCCTTTCGGCGCAGCACCACGACAGTGGCATCGTCGCGATGCCGCGTGTGATCGCGCATCAGGATGGCCGCCACCAGGCTCGGATCGCTGCGCAGCACCGGCAGCAGACGCTCTGCCTTCCAGCGGGTCTCGATGCCGTCGCTGTGCATGATCAGCAGGGCATGCGAGGGCATCTCGATCGAGCTCGGTTCGGGGCGGCGAATCTGCAATCCGGCGGTGCCATGCTGCGTGATGATGGACTTGTCGAAGACGCCCGACAACACGCGCCCGACGACGTTGCCGGCGCCGCAATAGTCGATGGTCGCGGATTCGGCATCGAGCGCCAGCGCGCAGACCGCAGCCCCGCGCGTCGTCCGCAGGGCCGCATGCACCTTCTGAACGAGGTCGCGCGGATCGGATTGCGGGCTGGCGGCAAAGACCTCGCAGGCCGCGCCCGAGGCTTCGGCCGCCGCCGGCCCGTGGCCGAGTCCGTCGGCCAGCAGCAGCCAGCTACGCGAGCCATCGACCGAGGCCGCCCAACCGTCGCCGCAGACGCTCTCGCCGGGCGCGCACAGCATGATCGCGCCGATCTCGATCGCCGGCGCTCGCTGCGCCGCTGCGCCCGCCGCACGCGGCATGCGCACCCGGGCCACGCAGACCGTGCCATGCGGCACCGACGTGTGGATGTCGAAATCGTCGGCCAGGCGCCGGATCGCGCCCAGGCCGGTGCCCGGCGTGCTGCCGGACGATTGGCCGTCGCGCATGGAAAGTCGCAGATCCGGCATGCCGGGTCCTTCGTCGATGGCGACGACTTCCACATCCTTCGATGCCGGGCGCGCCGCGATCAGCAACCGCCCCTTGACCGCATGCCGATGCAGGTTGGTGCCCAGTTCGGTGACGACCAGCGCCAGGCGGCCGGCATCGGCCTCAGGCAGGCCCAATGCGGCGGCAAGCTGCGCCGCGTGGCGGCGCGCCTCGCCCACGCGGCTCGCGTCATCGACGGGAAACGCCTTGTGGGTCCAGCCCTTGACTACTTCCACTTGGTGATGCTCACCCGCGTCCCGGTGCCCGGCGCCGAATGAATCTCGAAATCGTTGACCAGGCGCTTGCTCCCCGGCAGGCCGAGGCCCATGCCGCTGCCGCTGGTCCAGCCGTCGGTCAGGGCCAGGGCCAGGTCCGCGATGCCGGGGCCTTCGTCCTCGAAATGAAGAAGCAGTCCGCGCTTGCCGTTGCGCTCGACGAATTCCCAGCGCATCTGGCCGCCGCCGCCGTGGATCAGGGTGTTGCGCGACAGTTCGCTGGCGGCGGTGATCATCTTGGTCTGGTCGACCAGCGACAGCTTCAGCTCCTGGCACAGGCTTCGCACCATCTGCCGGCTGGCCACGATGTTCTGTTCGGATCGCAAGGGCAGCGTGCCCGCGGGTTCAGCTGCCAAGGGAGCTCTCCTCGCGCGCCCGTTGCAGGAGCTCCATGCCGCGCTCCACGTTCAAGGCGGTCTTCACGCCTTCGAGCGACAGGCCGAGCTCGACCAGGGTGATCGCCACCGCCGGCTGCATGCCCACCACCACGGTGGTTGCCGACAGGATGCGCGCGATGCCGGAGATGCTGGTCAGCATGCGGCCGACGAAGGAGTCGACGATCTCGAGTGCCGAGATGTCGATCATCACGCCGCTCGCGCCGGTCTGGGCGATCTTGGCGGCCAGGTCGTCTTGCAGCGTGAGTGCGGTCTGGTCCTGCATGTCCACCTGGATGGTGACCAGCAGGGTGGCGCCGATGCGCAGGATGGGGATGCGATCCATGGCGAAGGGCTGCTTCCTACTTGTCGGCGCGCGTGACGCGCCAGCCGGTCTTGGCGAGCGCCAGCGACAGTGCATCGGCCAGCGAGGCCTTGGTGCTGATGCCCTGCAGGTCGATGCCGAGGTGGACGATGGTCTGTGCGATCTGCGGGCGGATACCGCTGATGATGCAATCGGCGCCCATCAGCCGGATGGCGGTCACTGTCTTCAGCAGGTGCTGCGCCACCAGGGTGTCGACCGTCGGCACGCCGGTGATGTCGATGATGGCCAGCTCGGAGCCGGTCTCGACGATCTTCTGCAGCAGCGCTTCCATCACCATCTGGGTGCGGCTGCTGTCCAGCACGCCGATCATCGGCACCGCCAGCACGCCCTCCCACAGCTTGACCACCGGGGTCGAGAGTTCGAGCAGCTCATCCTGCTGGCGCCGGATGATGTCCTCGCGCGCCAGCTGGAAGGTGGAGGCGGTGTGCTGCGCCAATTGATCGACCAGCGTCGTGAGGTTCCAGAGGGCACTGGCCAGGCTTGCCGGATCGTTGCCGAGCCGCTGCTGGAGCAGCGAGAAGAGCGGCTTCTTCAGCGCCAGCACGAAGACGCTGGTGTTGCCTGCGGACTCGCCCTGCGCCGCTCGCGAGCTGGACAACGCGGCCAGCATGTCGCGTAGCGCCGACCAGTCGGGGCCGCTCGCGAAGCGCGAGGCGTCTCCGCCGGCCTGCAGCGCATCGCGCAGTCGGCGGATGATCTCGGTGGCCTCGACATGCATGGCGCGCTTCAGGCCGGGGTCGTTGCTCGGGACCTCGGCCAGCCACGATTCGATGATCTTCGGCTCCTCGTCGCGCAGCACACCCAGCACGGTCTCGTTGTCGCTTTTCATGGTTTCCTTCTCATATGTGAGGCAGCAGCCGGATCGTATCGTCCACCCATTGCCCAACAGGGCAACGGGCGTCAAATCAGTCTACGCCTACCGATTCGTCAGGCCTCCACCTACAAGCGCTCGTTCCAGCTGTTCGAGCTGATCCGGCGAACTGCGAAGCAACGGCGTAGCCGGCGCAGATCCGGATCGCAGGTGGTTTCAGAAGAGCTGCGGCTGGGCCGAGGTCAGCTCGTCGAAGCTGGTCTTGAAGACCGAGAGGATGGCGTCGGCGATGGGCTTCAGCTGGTGTTCCAGGTAGTGCTCGTGGTCCAGCCTGGAGGTCGCGAGTTCGGCCGGCTCCGGCCCGTTCACCGTCATCACGTAGCTGATCCAGCCGCCGCCGCCGAACTGGCTCCGGTGATTCAGCGCAGCGTCGTGCCGCTCGGCCAGGCGCGCGGCGCGCACATGGGGAGGCGCGCTCTCGCGGTAGCTGCCCAGCTCGCGCCGCAGCCGCTTGCGGTAGACCATCAGCTCGTCGAACTCGCCGCTGCGCGTGCGGCTCACGTAGTCGCGCACGAACTCGTCCAGCGCCTCGGCCTTGAAAGCGCGCCGGTAGAGCTCCTGCTGGAACCTCTGCGCCAGCGGCGTCCAGTCGCTGCGAGCGGTCTCCAAGCCGCGGAAGACGATGGCATCGCTGTCGTCGTCGCGCACGGTCAGGCCGGCATAGCGCTTCTTGCTGCCCTGGCTGCTGCCCCTCGTGGTGGGCATGAAGAAGCGGTGGTAGTGCACGTCGAATTCGAGTTCGAGCACGCTTTCCAGCCGCAGGGTTTCGCGCAGGTGCCGCTCCCACCACCGGTTCATGTCGCTCGCCAGGCCTTCGCCGATCGCCCGGGCTTCGGCCTCGGTGCGCGCGGCGGCCAGCGCGATGAAGATCGAATCGGTGTCGCCGTAGATGACCTGCAAGCCCCGGCCTTCGACGAACTCGCGGGTGCGCTGCATGATCTCGTGGCCGCGCAGCGTGATGGCCGACACCAGGTCCGCATCGAAGAACTTGCTGTCCGGCGAACCCAGCACGCCGGAGAACGAATTGGCGAGCAGCTTGAGCGCCTGCGAGAGCGGCTCGTTGCGCTGCTGCTTGGCCCGCTCGCGCCGCTCGGCCAGCGAAGCCACGATGCCGGGCAGGCAGTGCACCTCGCGCGAGAAGACGATGCCATTCGTGCCTTCCGGGCCTTCGAGCACCCGGCTGCGATCGGCTTCCTTCGCGCCTTCGACGCCCCCGACCGGGTCGACCAGGAAGGTCCGGATGATCGACGGATAGAGGCTCTTGTAGTCGAGCACCACCACCGAGTCGTAGAGGCCCGGCCTCGAATCCATCACGAAGCCGCCCGGGTAGCCGCCCAGCGTCCTGGCACCGGCATTCGGCGCAACGTAGCCCTTGCGATGGCACAGCGGCAGGTAGTGGTGGTTGAAGGCGGCGATCGAGCCGCCGAAGTGATCGGCCTGCAGGCCATTCACGTTCGCGCGCTCCAGCAGGAATTCGAGCAGCCCGGCCTTCTCGAAGATGCGCGTCACCAGTTCGCAGTCCTTGATGTTGTAGGCGGCCAGCGCCGGCTTGTCCTCGACGAAGCGCCGCTCGATCTCGGCCATCTTGTCGTAGGAGGTGCCGATCGATTTGCCCTCGCCGAGCAGGCTCTGCGCGACCGCGTCGAGCGCATACGAAGCAAAGCTCCGGGAGGCCGACTTCAGCGCCTCGATGCCGTCGATGACCAAGCGGCCGGGCACGCGGGCGAAGAAATGGTTCTTCTGCGCCGAATGCCGGCGCCAGCCGATCTCCTTCGCGCCGCGCCCGAGCAGCAGCGGGACACGGCACTGGTCGGCCGTCGCCTGCAGGATCCTCAGGTCGAACTGGATCAGGTTCCAGCCGATCACGGCGTCGGGGTCGTGCTGCGCCAGCCAGCGGTTGAGATGCGACAGCATCTGCGCGTGGTCGGTGCAATGGACCAGTTCGAAGTCCAGCGTATCGGTCGCCTGCGCGGCCTCTGCGGCCGGCGGCCCGAGCATCAGCACCAGCCGCTGCCCCATGCCTTCCAGGGCGATCGAGTAGAGGCTGCCGGATGCGCTCGTCTCGATGTCCAGCGACACGCAGCGCAGGGCAGGGCGGTAGTCGGGCGCCGGTTTCAGCCGGCAATCCGAGATGCGGCTGCCGTCGATGGTGCCGCCCTCGATCTCGACCGAGGCGTTGATGAAGCGCTCCATGAGATAGCGCTCGGGCGGCCGGATGTCGGCTTCGAGCAATTCGACGCCCAGCGGCTTCAGGCGCTTCTCCAGGGCCAGCAGCTGCCGGTAGTCGGCGCTGTAGACGCCCAGCACCTGTTTCGAACCGAAGGTCTGCAGCGACAGCGGGCGGACCTCGATGCTGCCGTCCGGCGGCAAGGCCGAGTCCAGCATGGCGCGGCTCGACGCCTCGACGAAGCCGACCGACTGGTGCCCGGTCAGGCAGACCTGCCGCGGGCCATCGTCGGTCGCGAGCCAGAACTCGATCTCGGTGCCGGCGGGCTTGTCGCGCGAGTCGCGCGTCAATATGAAGCCGTTGCGCACCGGTGGCCCTGGCTCAGCCATGCCGGCCGCCGATCTCAATCCGCGGCACCGGGCCCCGCGGACGATGCGATCGATGCCGCTGCCGCAACCCGCGCCTCGATCCAGCGCCTGAACTCGCGCTCGGCCTGCAGCTTCAGCTCGTTGCGGGTGCGATTGCAGACCGCATGCGAAAGCCGCCGGTGCTGCTGCTTGCGCACGCTGCCCAGGGTCGCGTCGTTGAGGTGCTCGATGGTGGCCGACTCGGGCCGGTCGCGCGGCTCCTCGAAGTCCATGGGCAAGCCGCACCAGTGGCAGTTGGCGCCGAAGGTGGATCGCAGGGCTTTGACGCTCATCCGCCGAGCTTAGCGGCAAAGCATTCGGTCGACGGCGGCCGGCCGGCGCAGGCATCGCGCCCCGCCTTCGGTTACCGTTGCGGCCCATGAATCCAACCCAAGCGCCGCCCATCCTGCGCATCGAGTCGCTCGGCTTCGCCTATCCCGGGCAGCCGGCGCTGGTCGACGACTGGTCCGCCTGCATCGGCGCCGGCGCCACCCTTCTATTTGGCGACACCGGCACAGGGAAGTCGACGCTGCTGCGCCTGATGGCGGGCATGCAGGCGGGCGGCACCGGCCGGCTCAGCCTTGCAGGCGTCGACCTCTCCGACGACCCGGCCGGCTACGCGCGCCAGGTCTTCTTCGTCGATCCGGCCAGTCATGCGCACGACCAGGTCAAGGCCAGCGATTGCCTCGGCCCGGCGGCAGCCAGCAGCGAGCCGGCGCGGCGCGCGCTGATCGAAGGCTTCGCGCTGGCGCCGCACCTGGACAAGCCGATGTACATGCTCTCGACCGGCTCGAAACGCAAGGTCTGGCTGGCCGCCGCGCTGGCCGCGCCGCGCCCGCTGACCCTGCTCGACGAGCCGACCGGCGGCCTGGACGCGGCATCCATCCGCTGCCTCTGGCAGGCGGTGGCCGAACTGGCGCGAAAGCCGGACCGGGCCGTGGTGGTGGCCAGCGCCGAGCGACTGGACCGGATCGACCTGGCCGCGACCATCGAGCTGCCGCTGGCGGCCGCCTGACACCGGGGCGGGACGCATGGCCTGGCGCGATCCGCTCGACTGGCTCGACCGCGTCGATCCGGGGCTGCATCGCCGGATCAAGGGCTTGCGGCTGGTCACGGCCTATGGCATCGCAGCGCTGATGGGCGCTGTCTACGAGCAGTCGCACAGCCTGGCCGGCGGCGCCTCGCTGAGCTTCCTTGCCGGCGGCATCGCGCTCTGGGCGAGCGTGTCGGAGGGCCGCTCCAACCGGGCCGATTCGAGCCGCGACCTGGTGCTGCTGTGCCTGGGCGGTCTGCTCGGCGCCGCCTTCACCGCCGGCCTGACGCCCTGGCTCGCCCGAGTCGGGCGCGGCGTGCCGGAACTGACCCTGGTCGCCGGCGCCTTCCTGCTCGGCTACGCGAGGCGCTTCGGGCCGACCGCCGCCGGCTGCGGCTCGCAGTTCTTCATCGGCCAGCTGCTGGCCTACGGCCTCGGGCTGGGCAGCGCCGACCTGCCGCTGGTGACCGTCGCCGGGCTGATGGCCGCCGTTGCGTCGCTGGTGCCGCGCCTGCTCAGCGGACCGGCCGAGAAGCCGGTGCCGCCAGCGCCCGCGCGCAACGTGCAGGGCTACGGGCCGATGTCGCCCGAATTCGTGATGGGCCTGCAGGCCGGAGCCGGCGCGTTGCTGATCGTGGGGCTCAACGTCGCCTTCGGCCTGCCGGAGTCGGTCTGGGCGATGGCCGCCTGCACCTTCGTCGTCGCCAGCACCGCGGCCGACACCATCGCCCGGATCCGCATGCGCACGATAGGCACCGCGATCGGCGTGCCGCTGGGGCTGGCCTTCCTGCCGGTGGCCGAGCATGCACCGCTGGTCGTCTGGGCCGCCGCCGCGATCGCGATGATCGTCTACGCCATCGCGATGCCGGCGCGCTACGACATCGCCAGCGGCGCCTTCGCCTTCACGCTGGTCGTGACGCTGGCCGCCAGCGGCGAGCATTCGGTGGCCCTGCTGAGCGCGCGGCTCTGGGAGACCCTGGTCGGCGGCGCCCTCGGGCTGGCGGCGGCCAGCTGGCTCTTCCCGCTGCGCGAGCGTCCGCCGCCCGGCGCCGGCTGAATTGAAGTCTTTCGACTTCGTTTTCACCCGGCCGCCAGAATTCTGCGTTAGGGTCGAAGCCTCTCAACGCAGGAGATCAGCATGGGACTTTTGGACGTTCTGCAATCGGCGCTCGCGGGCGGAAGCCCCGAGCAGCATTTCGACAACGTGACGCAAAACGCCTCGCAGGACCAGCTCGGCGCGGGCCTTGCCGGGGCAATGCGTTCGGACCAGACGCCGCCTTTCGGCGACATGGTGGGGCAGCTCTTCGGACATTCGTCGTCGACCCAGCAGGCCGGCGTGCTCAACCAGATCATCGCCAGCCTCGGGCCGGCCGCCTTGTCCGGCGTTGCCGGCGGCGTGCTCGGCAAGATGATGGCGCCGGGCCAGACCCAGCTCACGCCGGACCAGGCCTCGAAGCTGACACCCGACCAGGTCACGCAGATCGCGGCGCATGCGCAGCAGGCCCAGCCCGGCGTGATCGACGAGGTCAGCCAGTTCTATGCCCAGCATTCGGGCCTGATCAAGATGCTCGGGGGCGCAGCGCTGGCCATCACGATGGCGAAGATGAAGGAGAACGCGACCAGGGGCTGAGCCCCACGTCGGACCGGCCGGCCGGCCGACTCAAGCTGCCGCCTGGCGCTCGATGGCCGCCTGCACGATGGCGCGCGCCCATTCGGGCGTCGCCCGCAGGGCTTCGGCGTCGTCGCTGCAAGGAAAGAGCAGCCGGCCGCCCGCCATCTCCAGCAGCAGCACCGGGTCGGGTATCTCGTCGCCGGGTGCGGCCTCGGCGCTGTTGTCGAAGACCTGCAGGCGGGCCAGCAGCGGCATCAGCCGGATCAGGTTGATGCGCGAGCTGGTCCAGCGCTCGCGGATCTTGGCTTCGGGAATGTCGTGGCCGCCCCGCTCGACCCGCGCACGCACGCGGCGCAGGTGCAGCTCGGGCGACGCCAGGCCGCAGAACAGCATCACGACGTCATGGCTCTTCGAGGCAGTGGCCAGCAGCTCGGGAATGGTGCTGGCGCCCAGCGTGGTCTCGAAGGCATGGTTGCTGCCGCCGGCGATGGCCGCATCGAGCAGTCGCTTGCCGTGGGCCCAGGCCCGGCCGTTGGCGTCCTCGACCGACAGGCCCAGCTGGGCCACCAGCTCGCGGGCATGGCTGTCGGGGTTGTACCAGGCGAGGCCATGCTCGGCGAGCAGCGCGCCGCCGACGGAACTCTTGCCGGCGCCGTTGACGCCGGCAAGCACGAAGATGAAGGGCCGGGCGGCCCGGGATGGCTGAGCCTTGGGGGCCGCGCGCGCCATCAGAACGAGGCGCCAGCCCTGGGCCGCTTGGCCAGCCGGCCCTTGGCGCCGAAGAGGGCATCGACCCGGCCGGCCGCCTCGGGCTGCTGCAGCACCGCGAGCCGCTCGTCGAAGCGGGCCGCAAGCTCGTCGAGCAGGGTCTGCTCGCGCGCATTGAAGGCCGACAGCTCCTGCGTGAGCTGCTGGTAGGTGGCGGCATCGAGCAGCACCATCTCGACCGAGGCGTGATGGGTGATCGCGACACTGCCGCTCTGGCGCACCTGGCGGACCAGCTCGCCCCACTTGTTCTTGACCTGCGAGGCGTTCTGGCGCGGCAGCTCGTGCAGGGCGGGGAAGGCGGGCAGGGCAGGCGAGGCGGTGTTCATGGCGGGCTCCGGATGAATCCGGCCATTATGGCGAAATTGGACATTTTCTGCCGAATATGGCCATTATTCTCCTCGATAGGCGTCGGCACTGCCCGGGTCCATCGACATCCGGCGGCGGCGATGCGCGCAGTCGGGGCGGGCAGAATGCGGCCCATGGCCGACTCCAAGATCGATCCCGACTCGCTGCCCCAGGTCGTGCTGTCGGCCACCACCGAACTCGGCAACCTGCGCCCCAGCCTGGTCGAGAACGCGCTGACGCAGGCCCTGCCGCTGCCCGACCTCATGTTCGGCGGCTCGGTGCTGATCCTGGTGATCATGTTCCACGCCTTCTGGATCCGGGTCATCACCAGTTCCTTCCTGAAGCGCTCCGCCCCGATGCGGATGCAGGCCTCGATGTGGCGCGCGGACAGCCTGTTCACCGTGATGGTGATGGCGCTGCTGGCCCTGCACCTGGCGGAAGTGTTCCTGTGGTCGGCCGCCCTGGTCTTCGGCGACATCGCCGGCAGCTGGTCGGCCGCGGCCTATTTCGCGGCCAACTGCTACACCGCGCTGGGCGAGCCCTTCCCGCTGCCGCGCGCCTGGCGCATGGTGCCGCCGATCATCGCGATGTCGGGCATCTTCACCTTTGCCTGGACGGCCAGCGTGCTGGTCAATTTCGTCGCCCGCTACAACGACCTGCGCCTGGCGATCCTGGCGCGCGGACTGCAGTTGCGGCAAGAGCCGGCGGCCGCGCCCGAGGCGCTTGCGCGCGGCGGCGTGGCGGCGGGCGAGAAGGTGCGGTGACGCCGATTCACATGGCCGAGGTGCATGCGCTGGAGCAACGCGCATTCAACGCCTGGCCGGCGCCCCGCACCGTGCTGCACGGCGACTGGGTGTTCCGGCTGGCGGGCGGTTTCACCAAGCGTGCCAACTCGGCCAATGCGGCGCTACCCGGCGCCGGCTTCGGCGGCGTGCGGCAGGCCGCAGAGGCGCTCTATGCCCGGCACGGTCTGCCGACCATCTTCCGGATGTCGCCGCTGGCAACGCCCGAGGCCGACGAGGAACTGGCCGGCGCAGGCTATCTGCGCTTCGATCCCACGGTCGTCGCCAGCGCATCGCTGGACGGCGCGGCGGCGGATCGATCGGTGCGCATCGATGCCGAGCCCACGCCCGGATGGCTGGCCGGCTTCGCCGCTGCCAACCAGGTGGCGGCGCGCGACCATGCGCTGCATCACGCGATCGTGCGCGCCATCGCATTGCCCGCGGCCTTCGCCACGCTGGGCATGGACGGCGCGGGCGGCCAACCGATCGGCTTCGGCCTCGCGGTGCTGGAGCGCGGCGCGGTCGGCTGCTACGACATCGTCATCGACCCCGCGCACCGCAGGCGCGGCCATGCCCTGAGGTTGATGCGGGCGCTGATGCACTGGGCGCGCGAGCAGGGCGCCCATGCCTGCTACCTGCAGGTCCGCGAGCAGAATGCCGCAGCGCGCCACCTCTACGCGAGGCTGGGCTTCGAGGACCGCTATCCCTACCACTACCGGCTGCCGCCGCCTTGAGTCGTCTGCACCACCCATGAAAACAGCCGTCATCGTCATCGATGTCCAGCAAGGCCTCTGCGAAGGCCCGAATGCCGCCTTCGAATCGCAGCGGGTCATCGAACGCATCAACGAGGTCACGGCCAAGGCCCGCGCCGCCGGAGCGCCGGTGATCTTCGTGCAGCATGAATCGGGCCCCGGCTACCTCGAATTCCAGAGCGCCGCATGGCAGCTGGCGAAGAGCCTGCACGTCGAGGCCGGCGACCTTCGGCTGCGCAAGACCACGCCCGATGCCTTCCATCGCACCGAACTGCAGGCCCTGCTTGCCGCCCATGGCGTCGAGGAGCTGATCGTCTGCGGCATGCACAGCGAGTTCTGCGTCGACACCAGTTCGCGGCGCGCCCTGGCGCTGGGCTTTCCGGTGCGGCTGGTCGGGGATGCGCACACCAGCGAGGGCAATGCGGCGCTGTCCGCGGCGCAGGTCATCGCGCACCACAATCTCACGCTCGCGAACATCTCCAGCTTCGGGCCGCGCGTGCGTGTGGTTGCCGCGCGGGACCTGGTCGTGGGCACGGATTCGGCCTGATCGGCCGATCCGCTCAGCGCATCACCTCGACCGGCCGGCTTTCCCTGGCGCTCAGCGCCAGCGCCTCGAGCGTCGCGGCATTGTCCAGGCTGGCCTTCGCCGCGCGCGCCACAGCACCGAAATCGCGCTCGGCGATGACCTTCGCGAAGGCCTCCACCGCGAAGCTGAAGCCGCTGCCCACGCCCGAGCGGATGTCCTCGAAGGGCACCGTCTGCGCGGCACTGCGGCGCAGGCGCAGCTGGCTCGGCAGGTAGCCGTAGGGGTTGTCGCCGGCACGCGCGGCGGTGTGGTTCAGGTATTCGGTCGTCAGCGTGCCCTGGCTGCCGACGATGTGGGCCAGCCGATGGAAGGCGCCGTCCATGGCGCAGGACAGCTGCGCGCGCCGGCCGTCCGGGTAGAAAAGAGTGGCGGTCATGCCGATGTCGACGCCGGTGTCGGCCCATCGGGCATCGGCCTGCACCCGCTCGGGCGCATCGCCCATCACCAGGCGGATCAGGCTCAGTGCATAGCAGCCGGCATCGAGCAGCGCGCCGCCGCCCAGGTCGGGATTCATGCGGATGTTGCCCTTCGGATTCGAGAGGCCGAAGCCGAAGCTGGCCTGCACCGAGCGCAGCTCGCCGATCGCGCCGCCGTGCAGCAGTTCGAGCATGGCGCCGGTCTGCGGCTGGAAGTAGTAGGGATAGGCCTCGAGCAGCATCACCCCGCTGCGCGCCGCCGCATCGAACATGGCCTGCGCCTCGGCGCGGCCGAGGGCCAGGGGCTTCTCGCACAGCACGTTCTTGCCGGCCTCGCAGGCCTTGATCGCCCATTCGGCATGCAGGGTGTTGGGCAGGGGCAGGTAGATGGTGTCGATGTCCGGGTCGGCCAGCAGGGCCTCGTAGCTGCCGTGATGGCGCGCGATGCCCTGCGCCGCCGCGAAGGCGGCAGCGGTCTCGGCCTTGCGGCTGGCGACGGCGACGATGCGCGCCGCGCCGCTGGCCATGACATCGCGGGAGAATTGCCTGGCGATATTGGCGCAGCCAAGGATGCCGATGCGCAGCGGCGAAGGGGTGGGAATCGGGTTCATGGATGTTCGACCTGGGCGGTCAGTCGGTGTCGGGGGCTGGAAGTATCGCGCTTCCGCCAAGCGGCATAGGCCGGGAGGCGCGGGCTGAAGCGCTTGTACAGACGTTGACTTTAGTACTACAGTTACAGCTCGGTCGGGCCCGTCGTCCCGGCCGCCAGATCCAGGGGGTGCCATGAGAATCCAATCGACTGCAAGCATGCCGGTGGCCCAGCGCTCATCGGCCCGCGCCGGCTTCGCTGCCGCGATGGACCACTACGACCATGCGCTGGTCTCCATCGAAACCGAATACCCGGTGCTCAACCCGGATTCGTGCGAATACGACGAAGCGCTGATGTTCGAGGTCTACCGCTGCCTGAAGGAGCATGTGTCGGAGGGCATCGCGCCGGCGCGCGCCCTGATGCTGGCGACCTCGCAGGTCATCGGCCGATCCAGCCTGCATTGAGGGCGTGCAGCCGGGCCGCGCCTGGCTCACAATCGCCCACCATGCATCGCCTTCTCGTCCTCGCCACTGTCGCCGGCCTGGCCGGCCTCGCCGCCTCGGCGGATGCCGACGTGATCCGCTGTGCCGATTCGGCCGGCAAGGTGAGCTACACCGATGGTGCCTGTCCGGCCGGCACCAGGCTGGTCGGGCAGGTGCAGATCATGCAGCCGGCCACGCTCACTGACGAAGAAATCGCGCAACGCGAAGAGGCTGCCCAGGAAGCCGCCCAGCGCGCCAAGGCCGAGCGCCTGCGGCCGAAGCACGACGCAGTGGCGACGCTGGCCCACCCGGCCCCCTCCGGGCCGAGCGTCATCGACCCGCGCGCCGGCGCCAACGTGGGCAGCAACGACAGGATGGTGGCCGGGGACATCAGCAGCGGCGCCACCTACGACTACGGCGATGGCTACGGCTATCCGGTCGGCGCCTATCGCCAGCCGCCGACCAACCTCGCGCCGCGCATCCGCAAGTGCGATGCCAAGGGCTGCCAGGACAACATGGGCAATCGCTACGACCACAGCGGGCAGGTCAGCAGCTACCGCAGCCTCGGCGGCCAGACCTGCAGGCCGGTCGGCACGACCGTGATCTGCAAGTAGCGCGCCTCGTTCAGCTCGGCACGCTGGCGCCGAACACACGCAGGTAGTTGCCGCCCAGCAGCTGCCGCACCTCGGCCACGCCGAAGCCGCGCTCGAGCAGCGCCTTCGACAGCAGCGGAAGATCGCGATAGCTGTCGAAGGTCGACGGCCCGACCAGCCCGCGCATGTCGCTGCCCAGCGCCACGTGATCCACGCCGACGACGTCGGCCATGCGGGCCATGCCGGCGGCCAGCGCCGGCAGGTCGGGAAAGATCGCGGCCGGCGGCCATATGCCGATCACGCCGCCGGTCTCGGCGATGACCCGCGCATGATCCGGCGATATCAGCCGGCTGCGCGCGGACGGGCGCTGCGACAGCGAGGTGTGCGAGAGGACCAGCGGCCGGGTCGTCACCGCGGCTGCCTGCTTGACCAGCGCGAAGGTGCCGTGCGCCACGTCGACCACGATGCCCTGCGAATTGCAGCGCCGGATCACCTCGGCGCCGAACGGGGTCAGCCCGCCATGCACCGGCGGCTCGGTCTGGATGTCGCCCAGTTCGTTGACCCGGTAGTGGGTCAGCTGCAGGTGGCGCAGGGTCCAGCGCTCGCGGGCCTCGTCGACCCGGTCGATCTGACCTTCGAGAAAATCGGCGCCCTCGGCGCTGACCACGAACGAGGGACGCTCGCTGCGTGCCGCGGCCAGGTCGGCGGCATTGGCCACGATCGCCAGCCCCTGCGCCTGCGCCAGCGCATGCATGCGCTGGAAGGAACGCTGGCCATAGGCGTAGAGCTCGCCGGGCGCCGGTTCGCGAAAGGGATGGATGCGCCGGTCCGCCATCACCCGATGCACCGGCGAGTCGGAGACGATCGCCAGGCACAGCACCGCCATGCCGCCTTCGCGCATCGGCGCCGCCATCGGCACGAAGGGACCGTCGCTGCTCACCCGGTTGAATCCCGACACGCCGCCCGCATGCGAATGCACGTCGACGGTCGGCTGGCCTTCGATGGCGGCGCGGCCTTGCGCCGGCGTCACCGAGGACGCCGGCGGTGGAGGCGAGGCCGAAGGCGCTGCCGCGCACCCCGCCAGTCCCGCCGCCGCAGCAGCCCCGGCGAGCGTGCCCAGGTGCAGCACGCGGCGACGCGTGAAATTGCCGCCCTCTTCGTCGTCAACATCGACCAGACGGGCATCGCGCAGCTGATAGCGCCAGCCGGCCGCATCGTCCAGGAGACGGCGCAGCAGGCCCTTCAGGCGCACGCGCCGTCCGCTCGGCGCGATGGGCGTTTCGGCAAAGACCTCGACCCGGCGCTCCGGCGCCCTGGGCAGGCAGCCGATGCAGCAGGGCGCCGAATCGATCAGCGCGAAATAGCGATCGTCGGGCGCGTTCGCGAACGGGCTGATCCAGCCCCGGATCTCCACCTGCGCGTCGTCGGCGAGCGCAGGCGAATCGAGATCGCGGATGCGGAGCGTTGGGCCTGGCATGGGCGCCGATTGTGCAGCCGGCGGCGACCGGCGCGCGAGTCGTCAAGGCGACGCGGCGCCAGCCGCGAATGCGTCCGGATGCTTAACATGCCCGGATCCCAGCTGCCGCCAGAGACGCCACCATGATTCCAGCCTTCACCGAGACGCCCGCGCTGTGCGGCCCCTTGCGCAAGCCGCGCCAGATGCTCGCCGACCAGACATACGACGGCCACAAGTCGATCCACGACGATGCGATGGCCAGCGGCCTGGGCCTGCGCGCCGGCCCGATCGAGGGGCCGACGCACTTCAGCCAGTTCGATCCCCTGCTGCACCACCTCTTCGGCCAGGCCTGGTTCGAGACCGGCTGCATCAGTGCCCACTACCAGAACATGGTGGTCGAAGGCGAGGAGGTGCGCGCCTTCGTCGATCCGCAGCCGGGCACCAGCGGCTTCGCCCGGATCCGCGCCGAGAAGCGCGACGGCACGCCGGTGCTCACCGGCACCGCCTCGATCGGCGACGCCGAAGCGCTGCCGCACGAGATAGCGCAGCGCATCGCCAGGCTGCGGCCGGCCAGCGCGCTGGTCATCAACCGCGACCTGAAGGTCGGCCAGCGCGGCGCGGTGGTCGAGCGCATCCGCATGGGCTTCGACCAGCACATGGGCGACCACTATCCCTTCACCCTGGCCGACAAGCTGGCGGTGATCACCGAGCCCTCGCCCTGGTATGGCCGCGACACCGGCGCCCAGTCGCCCTGGGGCCGGCCGGTCATTCCGATGGAGATGATCAGCGTGCTGCTCGGCAGCACTTCGGCGCAATCGGGCCTGAGCGGCCGCAAGCCGGCGGTCGGGCTCTTCGCCGGCCAGCAGATCCGGCTCATCGACGGCCCGCTCTTCGTCGACCAGGACTACGAGCTGGAGCGCGACATCGTCGCGCTGAGCGAAAGCGCCCGCACCGAATCGGTCTGGATCCGCACCCGGGTGCACGAGGCGGGCAGCCGCAAGCTGGTGGCCGAGATGATCCTGAACGGCGCGGTCATGAAGGCCTCGTATCCGGACTACGAGAAGGAAGCGCGGGCGCTGGGCTACATCGCCTGATCGGGCCGCGCTCGGCCGCGCGGCCTGCGCACTCTCAGCCGAGCACCTTCAGCCCTGGCTGGCCCCGCGCCATCCGGCCGATCACCGCCGCATCGGCGAATCCCTCGTCGCGGAAGATGCGCAGCACCTCGTCCACCGACTCCGGCGCGCAGCTGGCGAGCAGGCCGCCCGAGGTCTGCGGATCGGTCAGCAGGGCCTGCGCCACAGCGGGCAGGCCGGCCGCCAGCTCGACGTCGACACCGTAGGCGCTCCAGTTGCGCCCGGAGGCGCCGGTCACGAAGCCTTCCGCGGCCAGCGACAGCACGCCATCGAAGACCGGCAGCCGCGACCACTCGACCACCGCCTGCAGACCGGCGCCGCGCGCCAGCTCGAGCGTGTGGCCGGCCAGCCCGAAACCCGTGACGTCGGTCAGGGCATGCACGCCATCCAGCGCAGCGAGCGCGATGCCGGGCGTGTTGAGCTGGGTGGTGCTGGCGATCAACTGCCGGTAGCCGGCGTCGGATAGCTGTTCCTTCTTGAGCGCCGCCGACAGCACGCCGACACCGAGCGGCTTGCCGAGCACCAGCAGGTCGCCCGGCTGCGCACCGGCGTTGCGTTTGACCCGCCCGGGCTCGACAAGACCCATCACCACCAATCCGTAGATCGGCTCGACCGAATCGATGGTGTGGCCGCCCGCGATGGGAATGCCGGCCGCCCGGCAGACCGCCTGGCCGCCGCGAACGATGGCGCCGATCGCCTCCAGCGGCAGTTGGCCGATCGGCATGGCCACCAGCGCCAGCGCCATGATCGGCTTGCCGCCCATCGCGTAGACGTCGCTGATCGCGTTGGTCGCGGCGATGCGGCCGAACTCGTAGGGGTCGTCGACGATCGGCATGAAGAAGTCGGTGGTCGCGATCAGCGCCTGGCTGCCGTTGAGCCGGTAGACGGCAGCGTCGTCGGCCGTCTCGATGCCGACCATCAGCTCGGGCGGGATGATTCCGGCGCCGCTGCTGCGCAGGATCTCCGACAGCACGCCGGGCGCGATCTTGCAGCCGCAGCCACCGCCGTGGGAGAAGCTGGTGAGCCGCAATGGCGCGAGCGGATTGAGGAGGCCGGGGCTTCGAGGATCGGTCATGGCCCGCATTATCGAAGCTGCGGGTTTCCTACAATCGACGCCCCTTCGAAGCTCCAGGCGCCGGCCGCCTCTCCCATGAAAAAGATTTCCCGTTTCCTGCTCGCCATCGTCCTGGCCGCCGGTGCCGCGGCCGCCATGGCGCAGGCCAAGGTGCTGCGCGTCTCCGCCATTCCCGACGAGGCGCCGACCGAGCTGCAGCGCAAGTTCAAGCCGCTCGGCGACTACCTTCAAAAGGAAACCGGCATGGAAGTGCAGTTCGTCCCGGTGACCGACTACGCCGCGGTGGTCGAAGGCCTGGCGACCGGGAAGATCGACCTGGCCTGGCTCGGCGGCTTCACTTACGTGCAGGCGCGCATCCGCAGCAATGGCGGCGTGGTGCCGATCGTGCAGCGCGCCGAGGACCAGGTCTTCACCAGCAAGTTCATCGTGCCGGTCGACAGCCCGGCCAAGACCCTGGCCGACCTGAAGGGCAAGACCTTCGCTTTCGGCGCGCCGTCGTCGACTTCCGGCAGCCTGATGCCGCGCTATTTCCTGATGCAGGCGGGCGTCGATCCGGAGCGCGACTTCAAGACGGTGGCCTTCTCCGGCGCGCATGACGCGACCGTCGCCTATGTGGCGGCCGGCCGGGCCGAGGCCGGGGTGCTCAATTCGTCGGTGTGGGACAAGCTGGTCGAGAGCAAGAACCCCAACGCCGCCAAGGTGCGCGTGCTGGCGACCACGCCGACCTTCTTCGACTACAACTGGACGGTGCGTCCGGGCCTGGACCCGGCGCTGACCCGGAAGATCACGCAGGCCTTCCTCAAGCTCGATCCGGCGAAGCCCGGCGACAAGGACATCATGGAGCTGCAGCGCGCCAGCAAGTTCATCCCGACCCAGTCCTCGAACTACGACGGCATCGAAGCCGCCGCCAAGTCGGCGGGCCTGGTGAAGTGATGCGACCGTGAGCTTCTCGCTGGCCGCGGTCGGGCTGGTCCATCCGAACGGCCATCGCGCGCTGCAGTCGGTGTCGCTGGCCGGCCGGGGGGGCGAGCGCATCGCGGTGATCGGTCCCTCGGGCGCCGGCAAGACCACGCTGCTGCGCGTGCTGGGCGCCGGCTTGCGTCCCGGCGAAGGCGAGGTGCGGCTGCTCGACCAGGCCCCCTGGCAGGCCAGCGCCGCGGAATTGCGCCGGCTGCGCGCACGCATCGGCAGCGTGCAGCAGAGCCCGCCGATCGCGCCGCGCTTGCGGGTGGTCAGCGCGGTACTTTCCGGGCGGCTGGGACAGTGGTCGACGCTGCGCGCGATCGGCTCGCTGCTGCATCCCTCGGACCTGGAAGGCGCCCATGAAGCGCTCTCGCGTCTCGCGCTGGGGGAGCGGCTTTTCGAGCGCTGCGACCGCCTCTCGGGCGGCCAGCTGCAGCGAGTGGGCATCGCGCGGGTGCTCTACCAGCGGCCCGCGCTGCTGCTGGCCGACGAACCGGTGTCGGCCCTCGACCCCAGCCTGGCCGACACCACCCTGAGAGTGCTGGTCGAGCAGGCCGGCGCGACCGGCGCCACGCTGGTCGCCTCGCTGCATGCGGTCGACCTGGCGCTGCGCTGGTTCCCGCGCATCGTCGGCATGCGCGAGGGCCGCATCGCCTTCGACCTGCCGGTCGAAGCGGTCACGCCGGGGATGCTGGCGGCGCTCTATGCCAACGAGGCGCAGCCGGGCGAGCCGGGCGAAGGCGACGCAGCGCCCGCACGCGAAAGCCGGCTCTTCCAGCATGCGGGCTGCGCATGAGGCACCTGGCCGCTTCGGAAGCGCAGCGATGAGTCGCGAGGGCTCGTCCGGCGGCGATGGCACGCAGGCGCTGCGCGATCCCGCCGCGCGCCGGCGCCTGATCGGCCTGCTGGCCGGCCTGGCCATCTGCTGGCCGATGCTCCAGCTCGCCGAATTCAATCCGCTGGCCCTGCTCGGCCCGGGCAGCCTGCAGGTCATCGCGAACTTCCTGGGCGGCTTCCTGCCACCGGCGACGCAGCCCGACTTCCTCGCATTGCTGGCCCGCGCCACGCTGGAAACGCTGGCGATGGCGACCGCCGGCACCGCGCTGGCCTTCGTCATCGGCGCACCGCTGGCGCTCGTCGCCACGCGCGCGCTCTCGCGATCGCGCATCGGACCCGGACCGGGCCGCTGGCGCGCAGCCGCGCTGCGCCGGGCGGCGCGCACCGTCTCGATGGTGCTGCGCGCGGTGCCGGAGATCGTCTGGGCGCTGATCTTCGTGCGCGCGCTGGGCCTCGGGCCGGCCGCTGCCGTGCTGGCCCTGGCGATCACCTACGGCGGCATGCTCGGCAAGGTCTACGCCGAGGTGCTGGAATCGACCGACACCCGGCCGGCCCGCGCGCTGCTGGAGTCGGGCAGCGGCCGCATCGCCGCGCTCTGCTACGGGCTCCTGCCCAACTGCGCGCGGGAGCTGAGTTCCTACACCGTCTATCGCTGGGAATGCGCGGTGCGCGCCTCGGTGGTGATGGGCTTCGTCGGCGCAGGCGGCCTGGGCCAGCTGATGGACCAGTCGATGAAGATGCTCAACGGCGGCGAGGCCAGCAGCATCCTCTTGGTGTTCCTGGCGCTGGTGCTGTGCGCGGATGCGCTGAGCAATGCGCTGCGGAGGCTGCTCGAATGAGCGCCGTCCTGCACCCCGCGCTCCCCGCCGCACAGCCGCGCTGCCTGCGCTGCTGGGCCGTTGTCGCGCTGCTGCTGCTGGCGACCCTGGCGAGCTTCGGCTATCTCGCCATCGACTACCGCGCGCTTGCCAGTGCCGAATCGCTGCGCCTGATGGGACGCTTCATTGCCGAGTTCTTTCCGCCCGACCTGTCGCCGGCCTTCCTGGCCAAGGCCGGCTGGGGTGCGCTGCAGACCCTGGCCGTGTCGGCGCTGGGCAGCCTGCTCGCAGCGGCGGCCGGTGCGCTGCTCGCCCTGCCGGCTTCAGGGCGCTCGGGCGCGGCCGCGCGGCTGGCCTGCCGCTTCGTGCTGAACCTGCTTCGCAGCGTGCCCGAACTGGTCTGGGCCGCGCTGATGGTGCTGGCGGTCGGCATCGGCCCCTTCGCCGGCGCGCTGGCGCTGGCCCTGCACACCACCGGCGTACTGGGCCGGCTCTTCGCCGAGAGCCTGGAGAATGCGCCGCGCGAACCCGAGCAGGCCCTGCTGCAAGGCGGCGCGACCGCTCCGGCCGCCTTCGGCTACGGCAGCCTGCCGCTGGTGCTGCCGCAATGGCTGGCCTACACCCTGTATCGTTGGGAAATGAATATTCGAATGGCCGCCGTGCTCGGCTTCGTCGGCGGCGGCGGACTGGGACAGATGCTTTATTTCCACATGTCGATCTTCCAGCAGCAGCAGGCGATGACCGTGCTCATCGCGATGTTCGTGCTGGTCGCCGGCGTCGACGCGGCGAGCGCGGCCCTGCGCCGCACTCTGGACACCGCCCATGCATGAAGGCGGCGGCAACCGGCACCAGCCGCCCACCCGGGTGGCCGACATCCCGGCCTTCGACACCCTGATCGATGCGCGCTCGCCGGCCGAGTTCGCGCTCGACCACATCCCGGGCGCGATCAACTGCCCGGTGCTCGACGACGAGGAGCGCCGCATCGTCGGCACCATCTACAAGCAGACCGGCGCCTTCGAGGCCCGCCGCGTCGGCGGCGCGATGGTCGCTGCCAACCTGGCGCGCCACCTGCGCGAACAGTTCGCCGACCGGCCCGCCAAATGGAAGCCGCTGGTCTATTGCTGGCGCGGCGGCCTGCGCAGCGGCTCGATGGTCACCTGGCTGCGCCTGGTCGGCTGGGACGCGCAGCAGCTCGCCGGCGGCTACAAGAGCTTCAGGCATCACGTGCTGGCGCAGATCGAGGCCGCCTGCCCGCGGCTCGACCTGCGCGTGATCTGCGGCGCCACCGGCAGCGCCAAGACCCGCGTGCTGCAGGCGCTGGCGGCGCGCGGCGCGCAGGTGCTCGACCTCGAGCATTGCGCCAGCCACAAGGGCTCGCTGCTCGGCGCGCTGCCGGGCATCGCCCAGCCGTCGCAGAAGCAGTTCGAGACGCGGATCGCGAGCTGCCTCGACGACCTGGACCTCTCGCGGCCGCTCTACATCGAGGGCGAGAGCGCGCGCATCGGCCGCCTGTCGGTGCCGATCCCGATGGTGTCGCGCATGCGGGAGGCGGCCTGCATCGAGGTCGTGGCCGACGTGCCGTCGCGGCTGGACTACCTGCTGCGCGACTATGCCTACCTCGGCGACGACCGCGATGCGCTGGCCGGCCAGCTGGCGAAACTCAAGGAGCTGCAGGGCAAGGCGGTGGTCGAGCGCTGGCGCGAGTGGGCGCTGGCGGGCGAGCTGCCGCAGCTCTTCGGCGAGCTGATGACGCTGCACTACGACCCGCATTACGAGCGTTCGCAGGCCCGGCATTTCCGGCAGTGGCCGACGCGCGAGCGCGTGACCGCGGCGATCGGGCTGTCGGATGCCGGCATCGAGGCGGTGGCCGACGCGGTGCTGCGTCTGCCCGGATCCGCTGCCGACGCTCCGGGCTGATCGATCAGGCCTTCGGGAATCCCACCTTCTGCGGCCACCGGTTCTCGAAGCCGTGGATGGTCCGCTGGGCATAGACGCCGCCCCGGGTGAAGGGCTCGGCCTCGAGCCAGCGCTCGGCCGCGGCCTGGTCCTCGAAGTCGAGCGCGAGCAGGCTGCCGACGACGCTCTGGCCGTCCGCGCCGAAGAGCGGTCCGGCGAAGGCCATCCGGTCGGCCATCGTCGCGACGTAGGCCTTGTGCTGCGCCATCAGCTGGGTGCGGAGTTCGGCCGCGCCCGGGCGGTCCAGCAGGTGGATGATGAAGATCATGGCTTTCTTCCTTCTTGCTTTCTTTCTACCGGACGGACGTGGGCAGGCGGATGTCGGTGAGCTTCCAGTCGACGAAACCGCTGCGCTCGAAGACCAGCCCGAGTCGATCCGCGTTCGGCTCGTCCGGGCGCGCCGGATCGACGGCATAGGCGGTCATCCGATTCATGCCCTGCCTGTCGATGATCCAGCGCGGGGGCTTCGCATCGGCCGCGGCGGGGGCGCCCGGAGCCGACGGGGCGGCGGCGGGAGGAGCGGCTGCCGGCGCGGAGGGATCGGACGGAGCCGGCACAGGGGGCTGGGCCGGCGCCGACGCATCGGCCGAGCTGCCGAGCCGGCCGGTGCTCATCGCCGCCATCACCGTCTCGGGCCGGACCATCGCGTCGACCAGCGGGTTGATCAGCCGCTGGCCGATCATCCCGCCGAGGGCGGCGAGCGGGTTGCTCGAATCGGCGGTGATGCCGGTCTTGCGGGCCAGCAGTTCGGTCAGCTGCTTCTTGAGGCTCTCGCGCAGCCTGGGGTAGTCGACGTGGGCATTGAAGGCCTCCGCATCGCCGGCCTGCCCGGCGCGCTGCAGTTCGCGCACGGCCAGGAAGGGCGACCAGTACCAGTAGGCCGCGAGGCCCAGTAGCGCGGCGACGATCAGCGCCGCAACGGCATGACTTTTTTTCATCCGGCGATTCTGCCTTCATGCCGGTGCGTTCCACTGTCGCGCCCAGATGGCTTTGGAGCCAGGCCGGCAGGGCTCAGCCCGCGAGCATCGTCCCCCGGCAGCCGGGCGCGCCGCAATGGCAGGGATAGGCGTCCGGCGACGAACCGTCGTCGGACGTCAATCCGTAGTCGATGAACAGTTCATCGCCGGCCTCGACCGCGACGATGGTGCGGAACTTGAGTTCGAGCCGGCCGGCGTCGTCGTATTCCTCGATCGCCTCGCAGTTGGGCTCGCAGGAATGGTTGAGGTGGCGAGTGGCATTGCCGCCCTTGCCGCCGTCGATCATCTCGTCGTTCGACAGCAGGAAGAGGTAGGTCAGCTGGTTGTCCCAGGCCTTGGCGGCCACCTCCTCGCGGGTGAAGCGCCGGCCCTCGTAGAGCCCCAGCACCGAGAAGGCCTCCAGGGGACGCGTCGCGAAGGCGCCGAACCCGTGGACGCTGCTGGGCGAAACGCGCAAGGCCGGAGTGGAAGAGGAGGACTTGTTCTTGTGGCGGCGGCTCATGGCATCGGCAAATGGAGATCGGGGGGCCGAGTTTGATGCAAGCCGCATGCCGCAGCGATGTGCGACGGCCGAGCCTCAGCCCTCGAGCGCCGCCCGATCCGTCAACACCAGCGCACGCTGCTGCTCGATGCGGCCGGCGGGAATCGCGGTATCGCCGATGCGCAGGCGCGCCAGCATCTCGCGCTTCTCGGCGCCGGTTGCCAGCCACAGCACGCAACGCGCGCGGTTCAGGACCGGGAAGGTCAGGGTCATGCGCCGATGGCCCTGGTAGGGCGCGGTCACAGCCACGTCGCGGTCGACCACGTCGAGCGCCGCATCGCCGGGCACCAGCGAGGCGGTGTGGCCGTCCGGCCCCAGGCCCAGGTGCACCAGGTCGAGTACCGCCGGCGCGCCGCCGACCGCCTGCAATGCGGTCGCGTACTGGCGAGCCGCCGCCTCCAGGTCGGGGGCGGTCACCGGCATCGCATGCACCTGCGCCGGATCGATGGCGACACCGGACAGCAGCGTGCTCTCGATGTTCGTCATGTTGCGCACCGGATCGCCATCGGGCGCGACCCGCTCGTCAACCTGGAAGAGGCGCAGTGCATGCCAGGGCAAGTCCTGCTTGGCCAGCAGGCGCAGCATCTGCCAGGGCGTGCGGCCGCCGCTCACGGCCAGGCTGAACTGGCCGCGCGCCTGCACGGCCGCGCGGGCCTCGGCGGCGATGAATTCGGCGGCGCGCAGGGCGACCGCATCGGCATCGGGCAGAGTCTCGAGCTTCATGGCGTGCCGGCCTTCATTGCTGGACCTGGGGATCGTGCCAGCCGCCCGGCGGTGCCAGGCGCTTGGCCTCGTCCGGGCCCCAGGTGCCCGGGCGGTAGGCATGGACCGGCGTCGCGCCGGCCGCAAGCACAGGGTCGACCACACGCCAGGCTTCCTCGACATAGTCCTCGCGCGCGAACAAGGTCGCGTCGCCATGCATCGCATCGCCGAGCACCCGCTCGTAGGCGTCCATCTCGCCGGCGCCGGGCTTGTGGCTGGCGGTCATCTCGCTGGCCACGCTGACATGGTCGTCCTCCGGCAGCAGGGTGTTCATGCCCAGCGCGATCGTCACGTCGGGGCTGATGCGCAGCCGCACATGGTTCGGCACCGGGCAGGCGGCGGCATAGATCGACGGCGCACGGCGCAGCCGGATCATGACCTCGGTGCAGGTCACCGGCAGGCACTTGCCGGCGCGGATGTGGAAGGGCACGTCCTGCCAGCGCGGCGAATCGACGAAGAGGCGCACCGCCGAGAAGGTCTCGGTGCCGGATCCGGCGGCCACGCCGGGCTCCTGCAGGTAGCCGGTGAACTGGCCGCGCACGATGTCGCCCGTGCCGAGGGTGCGGGTGGCCTTCAGCACCTTGACCTTCTCGTCGCGGATCGATTCGCTGTCGGTGCGCACCGGCGGCTCCATCGCCACATTGGCCAGCAGCTGGAAGAGGTGGTTCTGCACCACGTCGCGGGTGGTGCCGGTGGCGTCGTAGAAGACGCCGCGGCCCTGCACGCCGAAATCCTCGGCCATGGTGATCTGCACGCTCTCGACGTGATTGCGGTTCCAGAAGGGCTCGAACAAGTCGTTGGCGAAGCGGAAGTGCAGCATGCTGTGCACCGGTCCCTTGCCCAGGTAGTGGTCGATGCGGAAGATGTGCCGCTCGTCGAAGGTCTTCAGCAGGATCTCGTTCAGCGCGCGCGCCGAGGCCAGGTCATGGCCGAAGGGCTTCTCGATGACCACCCGGGCGTTGTTGGTGCAATCGGCTGCCGCCAGCTGCTCGACCACCGACGCGAAGAGCGCCGGCGGGATCGCCAGGTAGTGGGCCGGCCGCTGGGCACTGCCCAGTTCGCGACGCAGGGCGGTGAAGGTGGCGGCATCGGCATAGTCGCCATCGACGTAGCGCAAGAGGCCCATCAGCTTCTCGAAGGCAGCCGGGTCGACGCCGCCGTGTTTCTCAAGGCTGTCGCGGGCACGAGCCTGGAACTGCGTCAGGTTCCAGCCGGCCTTGGCGACGCCGATCACCGGCACGTCGAGGTGGCCGCGGCGGATCATCGCCTGCAACGACGGGAAGATCTTCTTGTAGGCCAGGTCGCCGGTGGCGCCGAAGAAGACCAGCGCATCGGATGCGGCGTCGGGAGCGTTCGTCGGCATCGCCTGCCTACTTCTTTTCGAGATGGCCGCCGAAGCCGAAGCGCATCGCCGACAGCAGCTTGTTCTGGAAGTCGGCCTCGCCGCGCGAGGAGAAGCGCTCGTAGAGCGCGGCGGTCAGGACCGGCGCCGGCACCGCCTCGTCGATCGCGGCCTTGATGGTCCAGCGCCCTTCGCCGGAATCCGAGACCCGGCCTTCGAAGCGGGCAAGTGCCGGGTCCTGCGTCAGCGCCTGCGCCGTGAGGTCGAGCAGCCAGGAAGCGATCACGCTGCCGCGCCGCCAGACCTCGGCGATGTCGGGCAGGTTGAGGTCGTACTGGTAGTGCTCGGGGTCGCGCAGCGGCGTGGTCTCGGCATCGTTGTCGTGCTGCTTCTTGCCGACGTTGGCCGCCTGCAGGATGCCCAGGCCTTCGGCATAGGCGGCCATCATTCCGTACTCGATGCCGTTGTGCACCATCTTCACGAAGTGGCCGGCGCCGTTCGGGCCGCAGTGCAGGTAGCCCTGCTCGGCGGTGCCTGCAATCTTGTCGCGGCCGGGCGTGCGCTCGATGCTGCCGATGCCCGGGCCCAGGGTCTTGAAGATCGGATCGAGCCGCTGCACCGTGGCGGCCGGGCCGCCGATCATCATGCAGTAGCCGCGCTCCAGGCCCCACACGCCGCCGCTGGTGCCGACGTCGACATAGTCGATCTTCTTCTCGGCCAGCTCCTTGGCGCGGCGGATGTCGTCGATGTAGTAGGAGTTGCCGCCGTCGATCAGCGTGTCGCCGGGCTCCAGCAGCGGCAGCAGGTCGGCGATCGACTTGTCGACCACCGCGGCCGGCACCATCAGCCAGACCGCCCGCGGCTTGGCCAGCTTCTGCACGAACTCGGCCAGCGAGGCGCTGCCCTTGGCGCCCTCGTTCGCCAGATCGGACACCGCCTTGGCCGACATGTCGAAGACCACGCACTCGTGGCCGTTCTTGAGCAGTCGGCGAACCATGTTCGCGCCCATGCGGCCTAGGCCGATCATTCCGAGTTGCATGTGAAGTCCTTGATGGGGATGAACAGTTGAAGCAGGAGGGCGGATCTCAGGCTGCCGACCTGGCACCCGCACCCTCGAAGATCGCGACGAATTCGAGATAACGCCGCGCGATCTCGGCGACCGCGGCCTCTCGGCTCGACTTGCCGGCGCGCCAGTCGACCAGTGGCTGCCAGAAGTCGGTGCGGCCGACCGCGAAGCCGATGAAGCCATCGACCGCCGCCGCCGTAGCCAGCCAGGTGCGCACATGCGCGTCGTCCTCGCCGCGGCCCAGCACGATGCAGCCGACCTTCTCGCGGCCAATGCCGGCGCGCGCGGCGGCGACGATGCGTTGGCAGTCCTCGCGGCGATCCAGGCCCTCGACCTTCCAGACATCGGGCTCGACCCCGGCCGCCTGCAGCGCCTGGATCGCGCGAACCATCAGGCCGGGGCGCAGTTCGAGGTCGTAGCGCTTCGCATCGCCGCCCAGGGCGGCGAGCTGGGCCTTCTCGGCCGGCACCAGCAGCTCGAACATGAACTTGCTGCGCCCGCGCGCGGCCAGCCAGTCCGACAGGGTCTTGAGCCGCGCCGATTGCCGCGCGTTCATCGCCGCGTCGCCATCCGGGTTGAAGCGCACCAGCACCTTGCAGAAGGTCGGGTCGAAGGCCTCGATGTGGGCGCCGAAGTCCGCGCCGTATTCGAAGTCGAATTCGTCCTGGCCGCTCTTCTCGGCCGGGCAGCAGGTGGCGATGCCGCTGCTCTTGGCGTCGCGCAGGATCGCGGCGCCGAACTGCTCGTCGACCAGGATCGCTGCCTTGTCCTTCGGCGCGCCGCCGGCCAGCGCGGCCAGGAAGCCGTCATAGATCACCCGCTTGGCGGCCGCGATCTCGGCGGTCTGGGCGGCATCGAGCTGGCCGTGCCAGCCGAACATCTTGGTCTCGAAGGAGCCGCGATGGTCGAAGGGCAGCACATAGAGCGGATGGTCGTGGCCACGCATGGTCATTGCCCCTTGAGTTGGCGGAAGCGCTGGATGAGCGCATTGGTCGAGCTGTCGTGCGCCGGCGCGGGCGCCTTCGGGTCGAGCTCCGGAATGATGCGCTGGGCCAGCACCTTGCCCAGCTCGACGCCCCACTGGTCGAAGGCATCGATCTGCCAGATCGCGGCCTGGGTGAAGACGATGTGCTCGTACAGCGCCACCAGCTTGCCGAGCGCGGCCGGCGTGAGCTTGTCGAGCAGCAGCGTGTTGGACGGCCGGTTGCCCTCGAAGACCCGGTGCGGCACCAGCCAGTCGGGCGAGCCTTCGGCCTCGACCTCGGCCGGCGTCTTGCCGAAGGCCAGCGCCTCGCCCTGGGCGAAGACATTGGCCATCAGCAGGTCGTGATGCCGCCCGAGCGGATTGAGCGTCTGTCCGAAGCCGATGAAGTCGCAGGGCACCAGCCGCGTGCCCTGGTGGATCAGTTGATAGAAGGAGTGCTGGCCGTTGGTGCCGGGCTCGCCCCAGTACACCGGCCCGGTCTGGCAGCCCACCGGGCCGCCGTCGAGGCGCACATGCTTGCCGTTGCTCTCCATCGTGAGCTGCTGCAGGTAGGCCGGAAAGCGCTTGAGGTATTGCTCGTAGGGCAGCACCGCCACGGTGTCGGCACCGAGGAAGTCGTTGTTCCACAGCGCCAGCAGTCCCATCAGCACCGGCAGGTTGCGCTCGAAGGGAGCGCTGCGGAAATGCTCGTCGATCTCGTGGAAGCCGGCCAGCAGCTGGCGGAAGTTGTCGTTGCCGACGGCCAGCATGGTCGACAGGCCGATCGCCGAATCCATCGAGTAGCGCCCGCCCACCCAGTCCCAGAAGCCGAACATGTTGTCGGTCGATATGCCGAACTTCGACACCTCGGCCGCATTGGTCGACACCGCCACGAAATGCCTGGCCACGGCGCTCGGGTCGCCGCCCAGCCCGGCCAGCGACCAGTCGCGCGCGCTGTGCGCATTGGTCATGGTCTCGAGCGTGGTGAAAGTCTTGGACGACACGATGAACATCGTCTCGTCGGGTGCCAGGTCGTGCGTCGCCTCGGCGAAGTCGGTGCCGTCGACGTTCGAGACGAAGCGGAAACGCAGCTCGCGCTGGCTGTAGTGGCGCAAGGCCTCATAGGCCATCACCGGCCCCAGGTCGGAGCCGCCGATGCCGATGTTGACCACATTGCGTATCGGCTTGCCGGTATGGCCTTTCCAGGCGCCGCTGCGCACCCGCTCGCAGAAGTCGGCCATGCGGTCGAGCACCTCGTGCACGCCGGGAACCACGTTTTGCCCATCGACCACGATCGATGCACCGCGCGGCGCCCGCAGCGCCACGTGCAGCACCGCGCGCCCTTCCGAGACATTGATCTTGTCGCCGCGGAACATCGCATCGATATGCCCGCGCAGCCCCGCCCCCTCGGCCAGGCCGAGCAGCAGCTTCAGCGTCTGGTCGGTGATGCGGTTCTTCGAGTAGTCGAGGTAGATGCCGGCGGCCTCCAGGCACAGCCGGTCGCCGCGGTTCGGGTCCTTCGCGAAGATGTCGCGAAGGTGCAGCTTGTCGATCTCGGCATGGTGCGCGGCCAGCGCGCGCCAGGCGGGCGAATCGCTGACCGGGGTCAGCTTCTGATGGGAGGAGGGGGGTTGGCTCATGCCGGGGATCCTTTCGTCAGGCCGCGTTGCTTGTTGCGGCGGCCTCTGACTTCGCAGCCGGGTTCCAGAGACGGAAGCCGCCGACGAAGGCGTTGGCATTGTCGCCCGCGCGGCAGCCGGCAGGCAGGTCGGACAGATGCTTGACATTGCCGCCGCCGAGGACGACGTCCACCGGCTGCAGCGCCGCGACCAGGCGCTCCACCACGTCTTCCACATGCTTGCGCCACTGCTTCTTGCCGTCGCGCTCCAGCGCATGCTCGCCGACGTAGTCCTCGAAGGTCGAGTCGAGATAGGGCAGGTGGCCGACTTCCATCGGCAGCACCGTGCCGTCGACCACCATGCTGGTGCCCAGGCCGGTGCCGAGCCCGAGGAAGAGCATCTTCTCCTTGCGGTAGCTGCCCAGCGCCTGCATGGCCGCGTCGTTGACGATGCGCACCGGATGGCCGAAGGCCGCCTCGTAGTCGACGCCCACCCAGCCGGCGCCGAGGTTGTGCGGCTCGGTCACCGGCCGGTGGTCGCGCACCACGCCGGGATAGCCCATCGACACCGCCTCGAACTTCCAGCCTTCGGCCAGCTGCAGCACACCCTTCACCATCTGCTCGCCGGTCATGGTCGGGCCCGAGTCGATGCGGCGCTCCTCGGTCTGGCCGGTGGCCATGATCTTGACGTGCGAGCCGCCGATGTCGATCACAAGAACATTCATCTCGAATCCGTTTTGCTGGCTGCCTGAGGCGGCTGCAAATCATGCACCAAAGCCGGCGCGCCGGCCAAGCCGCGGTCCGGCACGGTCGGCTGTCATGAACGCACCGCTGCTTGGCATCAAAATCGCTTGGCTCCGATCACAAGACAGAACAAGGTGACTTCGATGGCGAAAATCCCTCCCGGCGTCGGTCCGCGTTTTCCGCAGGTGGTGCTGCTGGTGGGTGCCACCGGCGACCTGGCCCGGCGCAAGCTGCTGCCCGGGCTCTTCCACCTGTGCAGCGCCGGCTTCATCCCGGGCTGCCGGATCATCGGCGTCTCGCTGGACGAACTGGATGCCGACGGATTCCGTGCCTCGGCGCGTTCGGCGCTGGACGAATTCGGCAGCCGCAAGTTCACGCCCGCCGCCTGGGACGCCTTTGCCGCCACCCTCGACTACGTGCCGCTGTCGGGCGGCGCGGCGGCGCTGAAGGCCGCGGTCGAGCGCGCCGAGCAGGCGCTCGGTGCGCCCGAGTGCCGGCGCCTGCACTACCTGAGCGTGCCGCCCAGCGCGGCGCTGTCGGTGGTGCGCATGCTGGGCGCGGCCGAGCTGGTGGAGCGCTCGCGCATCGTCATGGAGAAGCCATTCGGCACCGACCTGGCCAGCGCGGTGTCGCTCAACACCCAGCTGCACGAGGTCTTCGAGGAAGAGCAGATCTTTCGCATCGACCACTTCCTGGGCAAGGAGCCGGCGCAGAACATCCTGGCCTTCCGCTTCGCCAACGGCCTGTTCGAGCCGATCTGGAACCGCAACTTCATCGACCACGTGCAGATCGACGTGCCCGAGACGCTGGGCCTGGGCAAGCGCGCCGGCTTCTACGAGCAGACCGGCGCCTATCGCGACATGGTGGTCACCCACCTGTTCCAGATCCTGGCCTTCATGGCGATGGAGCCGCCCACGGCGCTGGAGCCGGCGCCGATCAGCGAGGAGAAGAACAAGGTCTTCCGCAGCATGCTGCCGATCCAGCCGGCCGACGTGGTGCGCGGCCAGTACAGCGGCTACCGCAGCGAGGAGGGCGTGGACCCCGACTCCGACACCGAGACCTTCGTCGCGCTCAAGTGCCACATCGACAACTGGCGCTGGGCCGGCGTGCCCTTCTACCTGCGCACCGGCAAGCGCATGGAGCAGGGCCAGCGGATCATCTCGATCGCCTTCCGCGAGCCGCCCAAGAGCATGTTCCCGGCCGGCTCGGGCGTCGGCGCCCAGGGGCCCGACCACCTGACCTTCGACCTGGCGGATGCCTCGAAGATGTCGCTGTCCTTCTACGGCAAGCGGCCCGGCCCGGGCATGCGGCTCGACAAGCTGAGCCTGCAGTTCGCGATGCACGACACCGCGCTGGTCGGCGACGTGCTGGAAGCCTACGAGCGCCTGATCCTCGACGCGATGCGCGGCGACCGCACCCTGTTCACCACCGCCGAGGGCATCGAGCGCCTGTGGCAGGTGTCGACCCAGCTGATCGAGTCGCCGCCGCCGGTGCGCCTCTATGCGCCCGGCTCCTGGGGGCCGAAGCCGGTGCACCAGCTGATCGCGCCGCATGCCTGGCGGCTGCCCTTCGAGCGGGCCTGGCGGGATCCGAACAGATCGGGGTCCTGATGACGGGCAACCCGGCCATGACAGGGCCGGGCCGAATACGGCGCAATCGCCGGACGACCGCTCAATCGCCCCGGAAGAAGGCGTTCAGCTCCGCACCAGCCGCCGCGTCGGCAAAGCCGTCGAAGCGGCCGCTCTCGGCAATGCTTCGTGCGGCGCGCATGAAGCCGCCCCAGGCCGCACGCGCCAATGCGCCGCCGACGCTGATCCGGCGCACGCCCAGCGCGGCCGCATCCTGCAGCGTCAGTTCGCTGGTCGAGCCGATCAGCAGGTTGAAGGGCTTCGGCGAAACCGCCGCCACCGCCGCCGCGATCTGTTCGCGGGTGCGGATGCCCGGCGCATAGAGGCAGTCGGCGCCGGCCTGCGAATAGGCCTTGAGCCGCGCGATGGTGTCCGGCAGGTCGGGCCGGCCGGCGAAGAAGTTCTCGGCGCGACCGACCAGCAGGGTCTCGCCGCCGGTGGCGTCGATCGCCTGCCGCGCCGCGCGCAGCCGGGCCACCGCGACGTCGATGTCGTGCAAAGGGCGCTCCGGGTCGCCGGTCGCGTCCTCGATCGACAGGCCGGCCACGCCGGTCTCGACGGCCAGCCGGACGCTCTCGGCGACGCCTTGCGGGTCGGCCGCGAAGCCGCTCTCGAAGTCGGCGTTGACCGGCAGCTCGGTCGCCGCGACCAGTTCGCGCAGATGGGCCAGCACGTCCTCGCGCGTCAGCGCGCCGTCGGCCTGGCCGCGCGACCAGGCGTAGCCCGAACTGGTGGTCGCAAGGGCCCTGAAACCCAGGCCCTGCAGCCAGCGCGCGCTGCCCAGATCCCAGGGATTGGGGATCACGAAGCAGCCGCTTTCATGCAACTGGCGAAAGGCGCGCCGGCGCGCCGAGATCTGCGAGGCCGAAGGAGCGGAGCCGGTCATGGAGTCACCTCTGGAGTGGACCGGGCGGATCATAGGCACTCTTGCGTTCGGCCGCCGAAGCTCCAACTGTGAGCCTGTCAAGGAAAGCAAGCCATGGGCGCAAGACCGAATTTCACCGAGCCGTCGCCGGACGCGACGGGCAGCAGCGACGAGGAACTGCTCGACGCGTATTCAGAGACTGTGGCCTCCACCGTCGAGCGCGTGCAGGACGCGGTCGTCTACATCGCGGCCCACAAGGACGGCCCGCGCGGCCGGCAGGGCGGTGCCGGATCCGGCTTCCTGTTCACGCCCGACGGCTACCTGCTGACCAACAGCCACGTCGTGCATGGCGCGAGCGCGCTCGAAGTGGTCCGCCCCGACGGCACGCGCAGCCAAGCCGAGCGGGTGGGCGAGGACCCCGAGACCGACCTCGCAGTGCTGCGCATCGGCGCCAGCCGGCCGCTGGCGCACCTGGAACTGGGCGATTCGTCGCGGCTGCGCGTGGGGCAGGTCGCGATCGCCATCGGCAACCCGCTGGGCTTCAACCACACCGTCACCAGCGGCATCGTCTCGGCGCTGGGCCGCTCGCTGCGCTCCAACGCCGGACGCATGATCGACAACGTCATCCAGACCGATGCGGCGCTCAATCCGGGCAATTCGGGCGGCCCGCTGCTCGACACGCGCGGGCGGGTGATCGGGGTGAACACGGCGATCATCCCGGGCGCGCAGGCCATCTGCTTCGCGGTCGCGGTCAATTCGGCGAAATGGGTGGTGACGCAACTGTTCAGCCACGGCCGGGTGCGCCGTGCCTTCATCGGGCTGGCCGGGTCGACCGTGCCGATCTCGCGGCGCGTCGCGCGTTTCCTGGAGGTGGAGCAGGACAGCGGCGTGCGCGTGTCCGAGGTGCAGCCGAATTCGCCGGCGGCGCTGGCCGGCCTGAAGACCGACGACCTGATCGTCGGCATCGACGGCGCGCCGGCGCGAACGGTCGACGACCTGCAGCGCCTGCTCGACGAATCGCGCATCGGCAAGCTGTGCGTGCTGCGCATCCTGCGCGGCGTGCAGCCGCTCTACCTGAGCGTCTATCCCCTCGAATCGCGGCGCGGCTGAAGCTCGTGGGAGCTTCGTGTCATGCCTCGACCAGGCTCCCGGGCACCGTGTCGGAATTCCAGCCCAGCTTGGCGCGGGCGGCCACCGGATCCTTCCAGGGGCTGCCGGCGCGCTGATGCCCCAGCAAGGCCATCATGCCGGCGTCGGTCGCCGAATCGCGCGTCGGCAGGGGCCCGCGCGCATAGTCGACCACCGAATGCATCTCTCCGGGCTTTCCGAGATGGACGATGGTCCAGTAGAAATGGCCGGCGCTGGGTTGGTCGACGATCACTTGCAGGTCTTGGTTCATGGCAACTGCTCCCATCGTTGACGAAGCACTCATTGGGCATGAGCGTATCGACGCGAACAAGGTGATATCTCACACTGGCGGCCGGTTTTGCATCACAGCGCGTGTGTACTTCGCGCAACGAAGAGGGGCTCGGGGCAGCAAGACGCGGCGCCGTCTTACAAGAATGGATTCTGGTGAAGCGAAAGTAGTTATTTCGTATGCCATTGCCAGACAGGAGCAAGCATGTCCGCCTCTCCCGCTTCCTCGATCAAGGGTTTCGCCGGCAGCGCACCCGCCGTGGCGCCCAAGGTGGCCTTCGGCGGCCTCGACCTGCTCCTCGAATCGATGCTGAAGAACAGCCAGGCCGACTTCGCGACCTGCGACTTCTGCCAGACGCTCAATCACCGCACCTCGAGCCGGTGCAAGGGCTGCGCCGGCAAGCTGCCATCACCCGCCGACGATGTCGACGCGACACGCCGCGCGACGCGCCAGCGAGGAGCCCCCCATGCCGCTTCCCGGCGCGAGTTGAGCAACGTCCTGTTGTGGGTGCTGGCGATCCCGCTCGCGATGTTCGTCGCCTTTGCCTGCTGGCAGCAATCCAACCAGCGAGCCAGCCGGGTGGCGGCGCTGCGCACCGAGCCGGCGTCGACGCAGTCCGCCAGGCAGCCACCTTCGATGCGGCAGCTCGCCGCGCTGGCAGAGGCCTCGCCGCGCTCCGTTGGCGGGCCGCAAGAGGCGGTCGCGAAGGTCCTCGCCACCGATTCCCGGCCGACGGTGCTCGAAAGCGAGGAGATCGTCGATAGCGGTCAGCAGCCCGACGCACAGCCGACGCAAGCGGCGCGACCCGCCCGTGCGAAGCTGGCCACGGCCACTGCAAGCCGGCGCAGCGCGATCGACCCGGCTGCCGCCTGCGACGGCGAGAACTTCTTCATGCGCGCCATCTGCATCAACCGGACCTGCGCGGAGGCACAGGCCTCGCGAAGCCCGCGCTGCCTGCAGGCGATCAAGCAGAGGCGCATCGACGAAGTCCGGCGCAACCCTACGGTGGTCGGGTGAGCTTGGCAGCACAGCGGTTGTGCATGCTGGTGTTGGTCGCCACCTGCACCGGCGCCCTGGCCCAGGGCACGGCCCCTCCGGCGGATGGCGGCAGCACGCCCACGCCGTCCGGCAGCGACTTGCCCGATACCCGCGCCGCGCAGCGCCAGGGCGTGGCACCCAACAGCGGCATCGTCGGCACCGGTTCGTCCGGGCCGGTCAGCGGCCGGCAGGCCGGGCGGGCGTCTGCCTCGCCCGCGTTGCCGCCCGGCGAACGACGCGCGGTTCCGAACGCACCGGCGGCACCGATGCAGCCGGCCGGCAGGGCCGGGCCCGATTCGCGGGATTGAGGCCAAAGGCCGGGCGCAGGCCCGTGCCCGCCTTCGCCGCGCCATCAGGGTAGAGTCGACCTCCAGTCCCAAATCGGCAGGCCGCCGCGCGGGCAACCCAAGGAGCACACGCGTGGCAGCAGGCACCCGACTTCCCGGCACCCCCGAACCGATGCATTTCTGGGAGGGCGCGGGGGGCGTGCGCATCGCCGGCGACAGCTGGGGCGACGCCAAGGGACCGCTGGTGCTGCTGCAGCATGGCGGCGGCCAGACCCGCCACGCATGGAAAGGCACCGGCGAACTGCTGGGCGCGGCGGGCTACCACGCGGTGGCTTTCGACGCGCGCGGGCATGGCGACTCCGACTGGGCGCCCGACGGGCACTACGGCCAGGAAATCATGGTGCGCGATCTCGAATGCGTGATCGCCGCGCTCGGCCAGCCGCGGCCGGTGCTGGTCGGCGCATCGATGGGCGGCGGCACCAGCCTGGTGGCGGTCGGCGAAGGCCATGTCGATGCGGCCGCGCTGGTGCTGGTCGACATCGCGCCCCGCATCGAGCCCGACGGCGTCGAGAAGATCCAGGCCTTCATGGCCCAGATGCCGGACGGCTTCGACAACCTCGAACAGGTCGCCGATGCCATCAGCAACTACCAGCCGCAGCGCAAGCGCCCGCGCAGCCTCGACGGCCTGGTCAAGAACGTGCGCCTGGGAGCCGACGGCAAGTACCACTGGCACTGGGATCCGCGCTTCCTGGTCGGCGCACGCAACCTGGCGGCGCGCCACGACCGGCTGGTGGCCTGCGCGCGTGCGCTTCGGCTGCCCGCGCTGCTGGTGCGCGGCGGTCTGTCCGACGTGCTGAGCGAGGAAGGCGCGCAGGAATTCCTGTCGCTCTGCCCGCATTGCGAGTACGTCAACGTGACCCAGGCCGGCCACATGGTCGCCGGTGATCGCAACGACGTCTTCGCCAGCTCGGTGATCGACTTTCTGGGGCGCACCGTGCCGATCGGCGGGCCGCCGGTGCATCCGGCCTCGCCCGCGACCGGTCGCGGCGCCCCCGCCGGACTGGACATCAACGACGTGCCGTGACGCGCGCCGGCCTGCTGTCCAGGCGCAACCTGCGCCTGACCACCGGTCTGGTGCTGTTCACCTACATCCTGCTGCACCTGCTCAACCACGCCCTGGGCCTGTTCTCGGTGGCGGCGGCGGAGGGCGGCCTGCGCATCGCGCTGGCGGTCTGGCAGAGCCTGCCGGGGACGCTGCTGCTCTACGGCTCGGCGATCGTCCACGTGGCGCTCGCGCTCGAATCGCTGTTCGCCCGGCGCACCCTGCGCATGGCGCCGCTCGATGCGGTGCGGGTGCTGCTGGGACTGGGCATCCCGACGCTGCTGATCGGCCATGCGGTCGCCACCCGGCTGGCCTGGCAGCTCTATGCCGAGTCGCCGCACTACGCGCATGTGGTCTGGTCCTTGCGGGCCAGCGGTGCGCAGGGGCTGCAGCTGGCGCTGCTGGTGCCGGGCTGGCTGCATGGCTGCATCGGCGTGCACCTGGCTTTCGCGCGGCGGCGCTGGTATCAGCGGCTGCATCGGCTCTTCTACTCGGTCATGTTGCTGCTGCCGGTGCTCGGTGCGCTCGGCTACATCTCGATGGACAAGGAGCTTGCGGCCGACGCGGCGAATCGTGCGCAGCTCGACGCGAGCCTGGCCTCGACCCCGCGCATCGACGACACGCTGAGCAGCGTGGCCCAGGCGCTGCTCGCGGCCTACGTGGCGGCGATCGCGGCGGTCTTCATCGCGCGGATCGTGCGCGGGCTCATCGAGCGCCGCTTCGGCTCGCTGGTGCGAATCGACTATCCGGGCCGCGCGGTGAGCGTGCCGCGCGGCTGGAGCGTGCTGGAGGCCAGCCGCAGCCACGGCCTCTCGCACCAGTCGATGTGCGGCGGCCGGGCGCGTTGCTCGACCTGCAGGGTGCGGGTCACGCGCGGCGCAGCGCATTGCCCGCCACCCGGGCCGGCGGAACGCGTCACGCTGGCGCGCATCGGCGCGGACCCGCAGGTGCGGCTGGCCTGCCAATTGCGGCCTGCCGGCGACATCGCGGTCACGCCGCTGCTGCGGACCGCTCCGCGCAGCCTGCTCGCCGGCCAGCCGCGCCAGGCGCCGGCGCTGGAGCAGGTGCTGGCCGGGCTGCTCGTGGCCTGGGTCGACCGCGACGCGCTGCTGCACAGCCTGCTGCCGCAGGACGCTGTCTTCCTTTCGATGCGTTTCAACGATTGCATCGCAAACACGCTGGAAGCCGCCGGCGGCGGTCTCGAATGCAATGCCGAGGCGCGCGGGCTGGTTGCCGTCTTCGGCGTGGGCGCGGCGCTGCCGGCTGCCTGCCGGTCGGCGCTGGCGGCGGCCGAGGCGCTCGATCGCGAACTGAAGGCGCTGGCTGCCGGCTGGCAGGGCGAATTCGGCGTGACGCCACGCTTCGTCATCGCGCTGCATGCCGGTCCGGTGGCGATCGGCGAAGCCGGGCATGCGCGCGGGCGCACCGCTGCAGGGCCGCTGGTCGATGCGCTGGCGCGGCTCGCGCGGCTGGCCAGCGATGGCGGCTTCGCGATCGCGCTGTCGCAGCGCCTGCAGCAGCCATCCGGCATCGACTTCGCATCGACGGCCGGCATCGAGCCGCTGCCTGCGGACGGCCTGCCATGGTGGCCGCTGGCCGACTTCAGCCGCGCCGCCAAGGTCGCGGATACTTCAACCCCCGAGGAGACCCACCCATGAAATTCGACTGGCAGGCCAGCGGCGTCTATCCCATCGCGCCCACGCCCTTCTTCGACGACGGCCGCATCGACATCGATTCGGTCGACAGGCTGACCGACTTCTACCTGTCCTGCGGCTGCACCGGCATCACCGCGCTAGGCCAATTGGGCGAGGCACCCAAGCTCGAGCATGCCGAGAGCGTCGACGTCGCGACCCGGATGATCCGCCGCGCCGAGCGCCTGCCGGTGATCATCGGCGTCTCGGCGCCGGGCTTCGCCGCCATGCGCGCGCTGACCCGCGACGTGATGGATCGCGGCGCCGCGGGCGTGATGATCGCGCCGCCCAACACGCTGCGCACCGACGACCAGATCGTCGCCTACTACCGCCAGGCGGCCGAGGCCATCGGCGCCGACGTGCCCTTCGTGCTGCAGGACTACCCGCTGACCTTCTCGGTGCAGATGACGCCCGGCGTGATCCGGCGCATCGCCCAGGAAGTGCCTTCGTGCGCGATGCTCAAGCACGAGGACTGGCCGGGCCTGGAGAAGATCAGCGCACTGCGAGCCTTCGAGAAGGACGGCTCGATGCGCCGCCTGCCGATCCTCTGCGGCAACAACGGCCTGTTCCTCGACTACGAGATGGAGCGCGGCGCCGACGGCGCCAACACCGGCTATGCCTTCCCGGACATGCTCTGCGACGTGGTGCGGCTGTCGCAGGCCGGCCAGCGCGAGGAAGCGCACGACCTCTTCGACGCCCACCTGCCGCTCCTGCGCTACGAGCAACAGCCGGGAGTCGGCCTGTCGGTGCGCAAGTACATCCTGATGCGGCGCGGCCTGATGAGCTCCGCGGCCCAGCGCAAGCCGGCGGCGCCATTCACCAAGGCGGCCCAGGCCGAAGTCGATCACCTGCTGCAGCGCCTGGGGCGCCACGACGCGCGCGCGGCCTTGTCGTAGTCGGGTTCGGGCGGCGCTGTCGCAGCCCAGCGCGCGCCGCGCCGTCGCGGTTCAGCCCGCGCCGGAACCGCCCGTATCGCCGGGCCGGCGCTTCCAGCCGATGAACTGCGGCGCGATTCGCGCGATCACCGGTCCGTCGAAGTCCCAGCTGAGGCACTTGCCCATCTGGTGCGCTGGTTCGCGCAGCGGCGCCGCTTCCTCGCCGCGCAGCTTCTGCTCGTGGCGCCTGTAGCCCGGCACGGTCTGGAAGGCCACCGTGGCCATCACGCCGAGCAGTTCGCGCAGGTGGGTACAGCCGCGGATGCCGCCCATCGCCGCATCGACCTGCTTGCGCCAGCCCGGGCCGATGCGGGCACCGACCAGTCCGTCGAAAGGCTCGGCCGCCGGCGCGCATTCGCCGAAGGGCGTGTCGAGCATGGCCGCGACTGCGGCCCGGACGACGAAATCGTCGTCGATCGTGAGGCGGATCTGCATGCGATGCACCGGCTCGCCGGCGGCGCGGGGCCGGTCGCCGTTGGTGGTGGTCTGGTAGTCCTTGGTGTCGATCAGCTCGGCTTCGAGGTCCCACAGGCCGTCGCTGCGCAGGAAGCCCCGCGTGTTGATGCTTCTCAGGTGCACGGCTTCGCGCGGGACGGGTTCGGGCAGGGCATTCATCGTGTCGTTGTAGGAGGGCCCGGAAGCAGGGCGCAACCCATGAGGATAGCGATGCGCGGCCGAGCCGGCCTGAGAGCCACCCGATACCCCCGCGAAATGCGTCCGCGAGGGCGCGGCTCAGCCCCCGGCCGGCGGCTCGACCGGCACCAGGATCGCGTTGCCGGTCGCGATCAGCCGCGGCTCGCTTCCGTCGGCCTGCATGGCATGGAGCTCGGCCGAGGCGAAGACCTGCTTGCGGCCGGCCTTGACCACCTTGCCGCGCGCGACGAAGGCTTCGCCGACGCCGGGCGCCAGGCAGTTGACCGAGAAGTGCGAGGCCAGCACCCGGCCGGCAACGGTCGCGGCGGCGAAGCCGCAGGCGGTGTCGAGCATGCCGCCGATCAGCGCGGCATGGAGGAAGCCGCCGTACTGGGCCATGTCCTCGGGACGCCAGGCCAGGCTGATCTCGGCCTCGCCCTCGCCGGCCGAGATCACTTCGAGGCCGAGCCAGCGATTGAAGGGGGCGGTCTCGTTGATCTTCCTGATTGTTTCGAGCATGTGCGGCTCCTGAGGCATCCCGGCACTTTAAGGAGCCTGTCCCGCGGCCGGCGTCACCCCGGCGACCGGCGCCGGTGCGCTCGCGCCGCCGCGCCGCCGCCTTCAGGCTCGAGCGCTGTCCCGCCGGTCTTGCCGGCATCGGGCCTGGCATGCGGGCGCGACGAATGCCGGCGCGCATTGCGCTTGCGCAGCCAGATCACGATGCCGGTGACCGACAGCGTCGCGACCATCAGGCCCATCAGCGACATCAGGATGCGCCCCGGCAGGCCGAGGATGCGACCCGAATGCAGCGGGAACTGCAACTGCACGAAGACGTCCGCCGCGGTGCCGTGCCAAGGCCGGTTCTCGCTCAGCACGCGGCCGTCCTGGCCGTCGATGTAGAGGTTGCTGAGCCCCATCGCGCCTTCGCTGGCGTCGCCGCCCGGCGGGAAGAAGGACACGTTGTAGAAGCCGCCGCGCTGCTCATGGTAGACGCCGCCCAGCGGCGTGGTCCAGCCGCGCTGCCGGGCCTCGTGCTCGGCGATGCGGATCGCCGCCGCGAAGTCCAGCTTCGGTTCGATGGACTGGCCCAGCGGCGCGAAGGTGCGCGTTTCGTAGGGCCCGGGCGTGGTCTTCGAGACCAGCGACAGCACCGGATAGAAAACTTCGCGATACAGGTTCAGCGAGAAGGAGGTGAAGGCGATCACGATGATCGGGATCCACACCCAGAGCCCGCCCGCGCGATGCAGGTCGAAGTTGAGCTTGTAGCCGCCGGCGCGCCAGCGCACCAGCCATGAAGGCTTCCAGCGCGACCGCCAGCCCAGCGGCCGGTGATGGGTGGCGCGCAGGCCCGGCTGCGGCTTGCGCAGCGGCCGCGGCGTGGTGAGGTAGAGCGCGACGAAGCTGTCCAGCAGCCAGATCAGCGCGACGCCGCCCATGATCCAGTAGCCGATGCGGTCGGTCCCCCACAACGCCGGGATGTGCAGGCTGTAGTGCACCGTGCGCAGGAAGGGCATCAGGTTCTCGCGCGACAGCGAGACCGCGGTGGTGTCGCGCCGGCCCATGATCCGGCCGGTGACCGGGTCGACGTGGACGTTGTTGTAGTCCAGCGCGAACGGCATGCCGGTGGCCGGGTCGATGCGCGGCGCGACGAAGAAGCCGGCGCTGCGGCCTTCCTCGAAGTTGAGCGAGATGTAGGTGACCTCGGCTCGCGGATCGGCCGCCTCGACCCGCGCCGCCAGTTCGAGCGGATCGAGGAAGGGGCCGCGGCTGTCGGTGCGATAGAGGCTGCTGTTGAGCCACTCGTCCAGCTCGTGGTCCCAGGAAGTGACCGCGCCGGTGAGCCCCGCGATGATCAGGAACACCGCGATCGCGAGGCCGGCGCAGCGATGCACCAGGGTCCAGAACGCACGCATCGTCAAGGAACCATCCAGGCGCGCGCGCTCAGAAGTTCACCGTGCCGGTCACCACGAAGGTGCGCGGCGCGCCCATCACCAGGTAGCTCGATCCGGGGTAGCCGCCGGCCGATGCCCAGTAGGCCTTGTCGAACAGGTTGTCGACGCGCCCGCGCAGCGTCAGCACCCGGCCGCCGCCGATGTCGACCAGGTAGCGCGCGCCGATGTCGAAGCGGTCCCAGCTCGGCAGCTGCTGGGTGTTCGTGGCGTTCGCGTATTGCGAGCCGGTGTAGATGTAGCGCGCGTTCACGGCCAGCCCGCGCACGCCCGGCACATCCCAGTCGACGCCGAAGTTGAGTTGCTGGCGCGGCACGCCGATCGCGTCCTTGCCGTCGGTCAGCGCGCCCTGGGTCGTGACCTGCTCGGCATTGATCAGCGTCAGGCCGCCCAGCAGGCGCAGTCCGCGCGCCGGTTCGCCGTAGACCATGAATTCGGCGCCGCGGTTGCGCTGCTCGCCGAAGGTGCCGTATGTCTGGTTCTCGACATAGGCCTGCGGCTGCGTGATCTGGAACAGCGCGGCGCTGGCGCCCAGCTTGCCGCTCTCGTACTTGACGCCGACCTCGCCCTGCTTGCCGGTGAAGGGCGCGAAGACCTGGCCGGCATTGGTCACAGGCTGGTTGCTGCTGGTGAAGTTCGGCGCGACCCCGCCCTGCTGCAGGCCCTCGATGTAGTTGCCGTAGACCGAGATCTCCTTGCTGGCCTTGAAGACGATGCCGGCCATCGGCGTGGTCTTCGACTGGTTGTAGTTGCTCTGCTCCAGGCCCGAGTCGTAGTCGTAGGTGGTCTGCTTGATGGTCTGGTAGCGGGCGCCCAGCGTGAGCAGCAGCCGGTCCTGCGCGAAGGACATGGTGTCGGCCACCGCGAAGCTGGAGGTCTGCACCTTCAGCGTCTGCATCGGGTCGCTCAGCACGCCGCCGGTGAAGAAGTTGGCCGGCGGCGGAAGCGAGGCCACCGGCGCATAGATGTTGCTCAGGATGGTCGTGCCCGACATCGCATAGGCATTGCGCTGGTCGTCGTTGTAAGCAGCGGCGGCGGCCACCACGCTGTGCTTGACAGAGCCGGTGTCGAATTTGCCGCGCACGCCCAGTTCGCCGGTGCTGACCTTGTCCTGGCGGGTGTTGTCGAAGCGCGATGCGACGGTATCGCCCAGGACATTGGTGAGCGTGGGGTTGGCTACGCTGTTCGACTCGGTGCCCTGGCGCAGGCCGCCGGCGGCCCAGAGGGTCCAGCTGTCGTTGATGTCGTATTCGCCGCGCAGGGTGCCGAAGGTGTCGCGCTCGGTGGAATAGGTCCAGGGCTGGGCGAAATTGCTCGATGCGTCGGGCACGCCCGGGATCGGCAGGCCGAAGCCCGGCGTGACGCTCGGGCGGCCGCCGGTCAGCTTGAAGTCCTGGTAGCCGACGTCCGCCGAGATGCGCGCATTGCGGCTGCGCCAGTCGAGGCCGATGCCGGCGGCCGTCACGTCGCGCTTCTCGCCGTCGATGCCGTCGCCGCCGTCGCGCTTGACCGCGTTGACCCGGATGCCGGTGCTGCCGTCCGGGCCGAAGCGGCGCGAGATGTCGGCCGCGCCGGAGACTTCGCCGCCGGTCTGGGCGCCCAGGCTGACCTGGGTCAGCGGATCGTTCGAGGCGCGCTTGGGCAAGAGGTTGATGGAACCGCCCAGGCCGCTGCCGCCCGGCGCCGCGCCGTTCAGGAAGGTATTGGCGCCGCGGAACACCTCGACCCGCTCGAAGAGCTCGGACGCGATGTACTGGCGCGGCAGCATGCCGTAGAGGCCGTTGTAGCCGATGTCGTCCGAATAGACCGGGAAGCCGCGGATGACGTAGAGCTCCTGGAAGTTGCCGAAGCCGCGCGCGGTGCGCACCGACGGATCGTTCTGCAGCACGTCGGCGACGCTCTGCGCCTGCTGGTCCTGGATGAGCTGGCTGGTGTAGTTGGTGCTGGAGAAGGGCGTGTCCATCACATCCTGGTTGCCGAGGATGCCGATGCGGCCGCCGGTGGCGACCTGGCCGCCCGCGAAGGCCGGCGGCAGGCCTTCGGCGGAGGCGTCGGCGCTGGACTGCACATTGACGGTGGCGAGCGAGCCAGCCGCCTCGACGGTCGTTGCGGGCGCGGTCTGCGCCGCTGCGGCAATGGCCTGGAGCGCGAGCGCGCAGGCGAGGGCGATCGGGCGGAGGGTCGAGTTGGGCTGGGTCATTGTGTCTTGAATGTGAATACGAATGCGAATAGTTATTATCCAGCATCGGTTCACATTTTTGACACGTAGGTCAGCGAGAAGGACGTCAGACGTGGCTTCGGCGCGCCAGCCAGTGGTCCTCGCTCGGACGGACCGCCCTAGGACGCCACCCGATCCGCGTGAATCAGCGACCTCGATCCGCCGGCACCACCACCACGGCCCGTCCATCGCCCGTCGTCAGGGTGGTGTCGCCGCCGACCGGAGCGGTCGAGCCGATCGGCGTGACGATGGTCGCCCGGCCGTCGTTGGAGTCGACGCTGGCATCCACCGGCAGGCCGCCGCGCTGGCGGTCCAGTGCCGCTCCGGCGTCCCGGATGCAGGCCTGCCGTTCTGGTGCCGGCAGCGTGCCGCCATTGCAACGGGCGAGCGCGGCGTCGTAGCGCGACTGGAGGTTGTCGGGTGCGGCCTGGGCGCCGGCAAGCTGTGGCGCGCCCACAAGAAGCGGCACGGCCGCCAGCAGGCAGGCCATCGACGGAAGGGATCGGTGCGTGCTCGGCATGGCTTCTCCTTCGAGCGGTTCGAGCCCCAGCGTCGCGCGCCTCGAAGCCGCTGCCTGTACGACACGTTCCGTTGCGAAAGTCGGCCGGCAGCCTCAACGTCGTCGCATGCCCCTGCTACGATATTTTTCCCATCCCCCAAGAAAACCTGAGGAGTCGACCATGAATCTTCGCAAGCCCAGCCTGCTCGCCCTGGCTTTCGCATCCACCTTCGGCCTTTGCGCCGCAGCGGCCAACGCCCAGACGCCGCCCCCGCGCAAGACCGTCGAGGTCGAGGATGCGCGCGGCGGTTCGACCGTCGTGTCGGTCGTCGGCGAGATCACGGCCATCGACGTGGCCAACCGCACCGTCTCCATCAAGGGCCCGAAGGGCAACATCGCCGAGATGCAGGTCGATCCGGCGGTGAAGAACCTGGCCCAGGTCAAGGTCGGCGACCGGGTGCGCCTGACCTACCGCATTGGCGTGGCGCTGGCCTTGCTGAAGGGCGGCGACGGCATCCGCGAGAAAGTCGAGACCGACGCAGCAGCAGTGGCTGCCCCGGGCAAGCGTCCCGGCGGCATCGTGGCGCAGCGCACCACGCTGGTGGCCAACGTGATGGCGGTCGACGCCAAGCGCCACATCGTCACGCTGCAGGGCACCTCCGGGCAGCTGGTCGACGTCAAGGTGCGCGATGCCAAGGCGTTGCAGGACGTGAAGGTCGGCGATCAGGTCGCGGCCAGCATCACGCGATCGCTGGCGCTGCGCATGCAGCCGGCTCCGGCGCAGTAAGCGGCAGGCGGCAGCGGCTGCGAGGCCGCTTTCCATCATCTCGTCGCGACGGCGGAAGTTCAGCGGCCGAACAGGCGGCGGGCCCGCATCAGGACGCGCCTTTCGGCCGCGGCGCGAATTCGTCGGCATGGGCCGCGATGTCCGCCGCCAGCTGCCCCAGCAGCTCGCTCAGCGCCCGCGCGCTGTCCTGCGGCGCCGTCCCGCCCGAAGGCATCGCCAGTCGCAGGGTGCGCGCATGCGGCCCCAGGTACCAGGCGACGGACAGGCGCGCCTCGCCTGCGGCGACCTCGAAGTCCAGCACCTCGACGCTCAGGCCGGCGACGCCGCCTGGCGGCTGCGGCGCATCCGGAAAGACGACCCGGCCCGGCGGCATGCGCGCCGCCAGGTCCTGCGTCAACACGCGCTGCGTCATCGAACCCAGCGGCGCTGCCCAGCGGGCGAAGTCGTCCACCCGCAGCACGTTCGGGCCTTGGCGGATGAAGATCTCGGGCCGATTCAGCGGCTCGGGCAGATGCACCGCTTCGACTCGGATCGGCAAGGGGTCGCCTGTTGCGGCAGGTCTTGGCAGGGCGGGATCGGACGTCGTCGCTGGCGCGGGCATCGGGTCCAGCGTGTAGAAGACCGTCGGGGGGCTCTGCGCGCAGGCCGCCAGCATGGCGAGGGCCAGGGCCAGCGCCGATCCCAAGGCCGCGGCACGCAGGTGCAGCGCACCGGAGATTGGCCTGCGGGCGGCCGGACGGCTCATGGTGACTCCTTCGGCTTGCCGCGCACGATGGCTTCCGGATGGCGGCCCAGGTAGTCGGTCAGCGAGCGGATCGATCGCGCCGCCTCGGTCAGCTGCCGGATCGCATCGGGCAGGCCCGCATCCTGGCTCGCGCCCTGGCCGCCGAGCACCTTGTTGGCCGAGGCCGCCGCCGCCTGCAACTGGTCGGCGGCCTTGTTCAGGTTGCCGACCAGCGGTCCGACCTGCGGGCGCACCTCGTCGACCATCTTGTCGAGCTGGTCGAGCGTCGAGTCCAGGTGCTTGACGCTGGCCGCGACCTCCGGCGAATCGAGCAGCTTGTCGAGGCGGGCCGTCGCCCGGCGCACGTTCTCGCCGATCTCGGCGATCGGCATCGCATCGAGCTTGTCGACGATCGCGCCCAGCTTGTCGGCGATGGCGCCCGCATCGATCGCGTTGCGGCTCGGCAGCCGCGGATGTTCGCCGCCTCCGGCCAGCGCCGCCGGCCCGGCGTTGGCGACATGGTCGATCGCGACGAAGGGTGCGCCGATCAGGGGCGGGCTCTGCGACAGGCCCGCGCGGTAGTGGCGCGCGAAGAGCTTGTTCAGCGCGCTGTCGGCGATGGGCTGCCAGTTGCCGTCCGCCGGCGGCTCCACGCCCTTGAGGTTGAGGCGGCGCGGCTCGATCGCGACCACGACCCGCGCATCGACCACGCCGGTCTGCGCATCGAGCGCCAGCCGCACCGCCTTCACCGATCCGATGCGATAGCCGCCCAGCTTGACCGGCGCGCCGACGGCCAGGTCGCCCGCATGCTCGTCGAGCGCCACGTCGTAGAGCACCTGCGGCCCCTGGCTGGCCGAGAGCGACTGGCCCTTGTCCGCATACAGCACATAGGCGGCGTTGGCAGTTGCGGGCTGCTCCGGCAGCGCCGACACCGGGGTGTCGAATTCGACGCCGCCCGACAGCGCGGCCGCCGGAAAGAGCTGCGCATTGACGCTGCCGCCCGACAGCGACACCTGCACCGGCGTGGCGATCCAGAAGGCGGTGTCGGGCCGCACCAGCTTGTCGAAGGGCGCCTGCACGAAGATGCCCACACCCAGCTTCGTGCGGTCGGCCAATTCGACGTTGGTCACCTTGCCGACGTCCAGCCCGCGATAGAAGACGTCCGAGCCAGCGCGGATCGCCCCGAGCTGCTCGCCCGTCAGCCTGAAGCTGGTACCCGGCGTTCCGGGCGTGACGATCGGCGGCGCGTCCAGGCCGCTGAAATGGCGCGTCGCGGCGCCGCCGCTGCCCGGCGCGATGCCGATGGTCACGCCGGCCAGCGCGGCCTTCAGGGAGGCGATGTCGGTGAGTTCGGGCTTGGCGCCGATCAGCCAGAAGGTGGTGCCGGCGACCAGCGCATGCGACAGCCGCGGGTCGAGCCGCACCGTCACGTCGACCCGCCTGCCGTCCTCGCTGAGCCCGACCCGCGTCACCTGGCCGGCGTCGATGCCGCGGTAGACCACCTTGGTGTCGCCGACCTTCACGCCGTCGGCCGAGTCGAAGGAGATCACTGCCTCGACGCCGCGCTGGACGAAGGACTGGACCCCGAGATAGGCCACGATGATCAAGGCCGCCAGCGGCACCGCCCAGACCAGGCCGGGCCAGCGGCGGCGCAATTCGCGCACGGAAGGTCGGACGCTGCTCACGTGGCTCGCCTCGCGAGCGAGCCGGGATCGAGGCTGCCGGTGCCGCCTGTGTCGGTACGGCGGGCCGCATCCCAGAGCAGGCGCGGGTCGAAGCATTGCGCCGCGACGATGGTAAGGATCACCACGGCGGCGAAGGCGGTCGCGCCGGCTTCGCCGCGCGCGGTGATCAGCTCGTTGTATTGCATGACCGGCACCGAGCAGCCGATGACGAAGGGATCCACCATCGACCAGCGGCCGATCTCGTCCACCACCTTGTAGAGCCGGGTCTTCACCACCAGCCGGCTGGCCGAGCGGCGCAGCACCGAGGCGATGAGCCATGAAATGCCGGCGAGCTTCAGCATCGGAATCAGGAAGCTCGCGCAGAAGACCAGGAAGGCCAGGCCCAGCAGCCCGGCCTGGATCAGATCCCTGACGCCTTCGATCACGGTGTAGGCGGTTGGCGTGAAGCCGATCGGCAGCGTCGCGATCGGATAGATGTTGGCCGGCGCATAGAGGATCAGGCCGGCCAGCGTGAGCGCGGCGGCGCGGCCGATCGGCTCGACCTGCCGCGCCCGGACCCGGGCCGAGCAGCGCGGGCAGCGATGGCCTTCGAGGCCGGCGTCGAGCACCAGGTCGCAGGACGGGCAGGCGATGTCGCCGCGCTCGGCCGGCGGCATCGCAGGCGGGCTGCCGATGGCCTTCCAGACCGCACCCTTGTCGAGTGCCGCGCGCGTCAGCAGGGTGCCGAGTCCGGCCAGCACGAAGCAGACCGCGCCGCTGCCCAGCGACACCGAGATGGTGGCCGCCAGCCGCGAATGGGCCACCCACAGCGCCAGCAGGAAGACGTCTGCCATCGCCCAGGTCTGCAGCAGGTTGGCGAAGCGGAAGGCCGGTCCGAGCCAGCGCGGACGCGAGCTGGTCCTGAGGCAGGCGAGCACCGCGGTCAGCAGCGCGAAGCGGATCGGCGGCAGCACGACCACGAAGAGCAGCACCACCAGCCCCAGCCAGGCCCAGCCTTCGCGCCACAGGATCGTGCCGGCCGAGGCCAGCACGCTCTGGCGCGACACCCCGGCAACGCTGGTCGCCAGAAAGGGCAGGAGGTTGGCCGGGATCAGCAGCAGCAGCGTGGCCGACGACAGGGCCAGCGCGACATCGAGCCCTGCGGGGCGTTCGAGCTCGCTGCCGCAGGTGGCGCATGCGAGCTGGAAGCCGCGGCGGGGCGCGACAGGCGCTTCATGCACGGTGCCGCAATAGCGGCAGGCGATGGGCGTCGCATCGCTGCCTGCATGGGCTGTCCACGGGTGTGCTGCGTGCGTCGTCACGAAGCTGCAAGCCTCGCTTCGATCGCGGCGCACGGCTGTAGGGAGGCACACGCGGGCGCTGTAGGAACACTTCCGCGCGCGGCACGGGCATCTGGATCAGGTCAGCGCGACGGCCTTCATCCACTTCCGCATTTCGCTGGCGTCTTCGGGGGGCACGGGCAGGCGCAATCCGCTCATCCCCGATCACCAAAGGACAAGCTCATGCCAAAGCCGAATCTCGAATGGAAGGTCCTTCCCCACGGTCCACTGGCGGAGATCGACACCGACCTGTTCGTGGTGGAAGGCCAGATCCCGATGCCCCTGGTCGACCTGCCGCGCCGCATGACCATCGTCCGGCTGAAGGATCTCGAACTGTTGGTATGGAGCGCGATCTCGCTCGAGGAATCGGTGATGGAGCAGGTCGAGGCTCTCGGCCGACTCACCTGGCTGGTGGTGCCTGGCGACCATCACCGGCTCGACGCCGCCGCATGGAAGCTGCGCTATCCGCAACTGAAGGTCGTCACGCCGCCGGGCGCGCGCGAACGCACGGAGAAGGTGGTTCCGGTCGACTCGACCGAGCCGGACTTCAAGGATGCCGGCGTGCAACTGCTCGATGTGCCCGGCACCCACGATGAAGAAGCGGCGCTGCTGCTTCGCCGGCCCGGCGGCAGCACGCTGGTGCTCAACGACCTGGTCGCGAACATCCGCCATGCCTCGGGCTTCGGCGGTTGGCTCTTGCGCACCATGGGCTTCGCCGGCGACAAGGCGCAGATACCGAAGAGCACCGAGATGCTGCTGGTCGATTGCAAGGCCGAGCTGCGCGCCCAGCTGCTGCGCTGGGCCGAGCTGGACGACCTGAAGCGCATCATCGTCTCGCACGGGGAGGTCATCGAGCACGATCCTCGGCGGGTGCTGAAGGAGCTGGCGGAATCTCTCGGCGATTGACCGCGCGAGGAGCCGTCCGGTCCTTCGACGGTTTGCCCTTTTTTTCCTTAGGTCGAAAGCATTTTCGATATTATAAAATCCGAGTCAGGCGCCTGCGGCTCTTCGCGGCTGCTCCACATCGGACAAATCGAAGATGACTGCCACGACCCGACTCGATTCACCTGCCGCTGAAGCAAGAGGTCCCCTCGCCGGGTTGCGCGTCATCGAGTTCGCGGGCATCGGCCCCGGCCCCTTCGCGGCGATGCTCTTGAGCGACATGGGCGCCGACATCGTTCGCATCGATCGTCCCGGCGCCGGCATCCGGTCCGCCCACGACATCGTCTCGCGCGGCCGCCGAGTGGTCGAACTGGACATCCGCACTCCGGCCGGCGCCGAGCGCGCGCTCGACCTGACCGCCAATGCCGATGCGCTGATCGAGGGCTTCAGGCCCGGCGTGATGGAGCGTCTGGGCCTCGGACCCGATGCGGTGCTGGCACGCAACCCGCGCCTGATCTACGGCCGGCTCACCGGCTGGGGCCAGGACGGCCCGCTGGCCCACAGCGCCGGCCACGACATCAACTACATCGCGCTGGGCGGCGCGCTTGCCGCCTTCGGCCCGGCGGGGCGCGAGCCGCAGCCGCCGATGAACCTCGTCGGCGACTACGGCGGCGGCTCGCTCTACCTGGTGAGCGGCATCCTGGCTGCGATCTACGAGCGGCAGTCCAGCGGGCGCGGCCAGGTCATCGATGCCGCGGTGATGGACGGCACCGCTTCGCTGATGGCCCTCTATGCCGGGCGGGCAGGGCGGGGCGACTGGCAACGCGAGCGCGGCGTCAACATGCTGGACGGGGTGGCCCACTACTACCGCAGCTATGAAACCTCCGATGGGCGCTACATGGCGGTGGGCGCCATCGAGCCCAAATTCTTCGAGACACTCTGCCGCATCCTCGGCGTCGACGTGGCCGAGGTGCCGCAGCAGCCGCGCGAGCGCTGGGCATTGCACGCGGCGCGCTTCGAGAAGATCTTCCGCAGCCGCACCCGGGCCGAATGGACCGCGGCCTTCGACGGCACCGATGCCTGCGTGGCGCCGGTGCTCGACTTCATCGACGGCGATTCGCATCCGCACGTGGCCGCGCGCCGGATCTGGCGCACGGTCGACGGCGTCACCCAGCCGGCGCCCGCGCCGCGCTTCTCGCGCAGCGGCGTAGTGATTCAGGGCCCGCCGCCAAACGAACTCAGCAGCGCCGAGGAGATCCTGGGCGCGTGGAACACCACTACGCCCTGAGGCCATGCGCTAACATCCGGCACCCTTTTTTCCCGGCTGCACCAGCGAATGACCACCGAAAAGCGAGTCAAGGCCGCCGACAGGACGCTCGACGTGTTCGAGGCCTTCAGCCGGGCCGGCCGCCCGCTCAACCTGAGCGAGCTTGCCAAGGCGGTGGAGATGCCGGTCAGCAGTTGCCATGGTCTGGTGCGCACGCTGACCTCGCGCGGCTACCTGGTCGAGATCGGCACGCAGCGCATGCACTACCCGACCAGGCGCCTGTTCGACCTGGCGCGCAGCATCCTGGACCGCGATCCGGTGCTGATGAAGGTCTCGCCGATCCTCGCGGTGCTGCGCGACAAGACCGGCGAGACGGTGGTGCTGGGCAAGCGCCTCGACAAGTTCGTGATCTACCTGGATGTCGCCGAGTCCGGCCAGACGATTCGCTTCACCGCTGAAGTGAGCGCCCTGCGCGCGCTGCATTCGAGCGCGCTCGGCAAGGCGCTGCTGGGTGCGATGCCCGAGCCGCAGCGCAGCGATTTCGTGGCCACGCTCGACCTCACGCCGGTCACCGGCAACACCATCGGCAATGCCAAGAAACTGCTGGCCAACATCGTGGCGGCCGAGGAACGAGGCTGGCACAGCACGCGCGGCGAGAGCGTCAGCGACGTGATGGCGGTGGCCCGCGCGGTGCGTCTGGGCGGCGAGACCTACGCGCTGGCCGTGGCCGGTCCCCTGACCCGTGTCGAGCCGCAGGAGGCCAGGCATGTGAAGCTGCTCGGCGCCGCCATCGCGCAGATGGAAGAGATGGCGAAATAGCCCCGATGCGCCGGGCCCGGCCCGGTCTTCTTCAGGCGCCGTCGTAGGGGATCGAGTGGTCCACCGTCTCCCAGATGAACTTGGCGCTGGGCACCCGGCTCTCTTCCAGGATGTGGCCGACCAGGCCCGCCGAGCGGCTGACCACCGCCACGCCGCGCATCACCTTGAGCGGTATGCCGATCTCGCCCAGCAAGGCCGCCGATGCACCGGTCGCGTTGATCGTGAGGTGGCGGCCGAAGGCGCGATCGACTTCCGCCGACAGGATGCGCAGCGCGGCGATGTGCCGGCCCGGAACGCCGGCGCGCTCGGCGACGGCGATCATCTTCGGCGGGCGCGGATCGTCGGGCTTGTGATGCGGATGGCCGAAGCCGTGCACCGGCCGCTTCTGCGCCGCATGCTGCTCGGCGAGCTCGCGGGCACGGGCCTCCATGCCTTCCGGTGCGTCGAGCAACTGCTGCAGCAGCAGGGCACAGCCCTCCATCGTGCCGATGAAGGTCGGACCCACGCCCAGCAGGCCGGCGGCCACTGCCGATTGCAGCGCGTCCGGCGCCGAGTGGTAGATCAGGCGCGTGGCGATCGCGCTCGGGGTGAGGCCGTGCTCCATCAGGGTGACGAGCACGGTGTCCAGCACCTTGGTCTGCATCGCGCTGGGACGCTGGCCGGTCAGCTCGAACAGGAACATCTCGGTGAAGCTCAGCTCGCCGATGAGCTCCTGGACCAGGTCGGCTCCGCGCACGAAGATGCGGTCCTTGTCGGAGCGGGCGAGGCCGGTGGTGGGTGTGGGGGTGGAAGAAGTCATGGCGTTGTCGAGTGGGTGGCTGGCGTTGATTGTCGAATCGCCCGGCTCAATTGGAATAGCGACCGCCGGTCACGTGCAGCACCTCGCCGGTGATGAAGCCGGCGCGTTCGGAGGCCAGGAACAGCACCGCATCGGCGATGTCCCGAGGCACGCCCAGGCGCGGCATCGGCGTCGACTTGAGCCACTTGTCGCGGATCATCTCGTAGTTCTCGAGCTTGCGAATCATCTCGGTGTCGACGAAGCCGGGCGCCACTGCATTCACCGTGATGTTGAACTTGCCTTCTTCGTAGGACAGCGAACGGGTGAGGCCGATCACGCCCGCCTTGGCCGCCGAATAGTTGCTCTGGCCCGGATTGCCCAGGTGGGCCCGCGACGAGATGTTGATGATGCGCCCCCACTTCTGCGCCATCATGTGCGGCACCGCCGCCTTGGCGCACAGCCATGAGCCCTTGAGGATCACGCCCGTGACCAGGTCCCAGTCGGCCTCGGGCATCTTGGTCATGTAGGCGTCCTTCGGGAAGCCGGCGTTGTTCACGAGCACGTGCAGGCCGCCGAAGCGTTGCACCGTCTCGGCCATCAGGCGCTCGACATCCGCGGCCTTGGTCACATCGGCCACCACGCCCAGCACGCTGAAGCCGTCGGCGGCCAGCGCCTTCACGGTGGCTTCGGTGGTGGCCGGGTCGATGTCGGTCACCACCACATGCGCGCCTTCTTCGGCGAAGGCGCGCGCGGTCGCCGCGCCGATGCCGCGGCCCGAGCCGGTGACCACCGCCACCTTGTCTTTCAATCCGAGTTCCACGCCGTCTCCTTGTCTTGTTGCAATCGGTCAGGCGGCCACGCCGCCGCGCGACTTGACCACCAGCTGCCAGGTACTGACCATCACGTCCTCGCCGCGCTGGTTCACTGCCACCCGCTCCATCACCAGCGTGCCGCGATCGGGCTTCTTGCCCGGGCGCTTGTCGACGATGGCCAGGCGCGCATGCAGGGTGTCGCCGATCTTGCAGGGGATGCGGAACTTGCACTCCAGGTTGGCGAGGCCCAGGATGGACGGCTCCAGGAACTTCATCAGCGGCAGCCGGGTGCACAGGCCCGAGGTGACGGCGAGCACCAGCAGGCCGTGGGCGATGCGCCCGCCATGCGGCGTGCCGGCGGCGAATTCCGCATCCACGTGCAGCGAGTTGTAGTCGGCCGAGAGGCCAGCGAAGTTGACGACGTCGGCTTCGGTCACGGTGCGCGCCGAGGTGGTGAACACGTCGCCGATGTTCAGGTCCTCGTAGGCGAGGACATAGCCTTCGAGCTGGTCCAGCAGTCTTTCGCTCATTGGGTGTCTCCTGTGTTCATCGTCCGGGCCCGAAGGCCGATATGCCGAGCAGTTCGCGGCCGATGATCAGCTGCTGAACCTCGGTCGTGCCTTCGGGGATGATCGCGCCGCGGGTGTCGCGGAAGATGCGCTCGATGGGGTAGTCCTCGCTGTAGCCCATGCCGCCGTGCACCTGCAGCGCGTAGTCCGCGACCTCGTGGGCCGCCTGCGCCGCATACAGCTTGGCGATCGAGCATTCCATGCGCGCCGGCAGTCCCCGATCCATGGCGCGGGCCGCGCGGCGGCACAACTGGCGCGCCGCATCGGTGCGCACCCGCATTTCCACGATCATGCGCTGCACCAGCTGGTAGGAGCCGATCTCGGCGCCGAACTGCCGCCGCGTCCTGGCATAGGCGATGGACAGGTCGAGCGCCGCCTGCGCCGCCCCGACCGCGCCCGAACCCACGCTCAGGCGGCCGAAGCTCAGCGCCATCAGGATGTTCTTCAGCCCGTCGCCGACCTTGCCGAGCAGGTTGGCGGCCGGCACGGCCGCATCGACGAAGGACAGCTCGGAGGTCACGGTGGCGCGCAGGATCATGGTCTTCACCCGGCGCGCCTCGTACTGCGTCTGGGTCCTGTCGACGATGAAGGCGGTGATGCCGTGCGGTTCGCCCTCGGCGCCCTTCGGCACCTTGGCCATCAGGATGCAGAAGTCGCCGATGGCACCGTTG
>Ga0265327_10000488_pt1 | contig 69809 bp, 56 predicted proteins | sample 41621metaG_FD_202089 | JGI IMG/M metagenome (GOLD analysis project Ga0265327, IMG submission 202089) | Rhizosphere microbial communities from Carex aquatilis grown in University of Washington, Seatle, WA, United States - 4-16-21 metaG | ecosystem: Host-associated > Plants > Roots > Rhizosphere...
GAAGGCTGGAGCAATTGGAATAACACAGAAAGTTATAAAACAGCAAGGTATGCAGAATATGAAAATTTTGGTGCGTCCGTCGATGCAACCAAACGCGTACCATGGAGCAAGCAGCTTACAGATGAATAAGCGAAATCTTATACTTTAAAAAATGTTTTTGGAGATTGGAACCCCACTAAATAATTACAGTAAATTTAGGCTATGAAAAAATTTATATTATTTTTTACATTGATGGTTTGCAGTAGTGTTCAACTCCTTTCACAAACAGCCAATCCGCAACAGTACAAATACACATTCACTGTTGCCAAAGATGGCAGTGGCGATTATAAATATATACAGGATGCCATTGATGCCATGAGGGTGTTCCCACTAGAACCAATTACTCTATACATTAAAAATGGTGTGTACAATGAAAAGATAGAATTGCCTGCCAATAATACCGATGTAACGTTTGTTGGTGAAAGTGTAGAAAAAACCATCATCACTTTTAATGACTATTCTGGTAGGGGAAAATTAAATACATTCACTTCTCCTACGGCAAAAATTTCGGGCAACAGGTTTGTGGCGCAAAATATTACATTCTCAAATTCTGCCGGCGCAGTAGGACAGGCTTTGGCGTTATATGTAGATGCGGATAAAGCGGTTTTTAAAAATTGCCGTTTCCTTGGTAATCAAGATACCATTTACGCCTGCGGCGAAAACTCACGCCAATTATTTATTGATTGTTATATAGAAGGCACCACCGATTTTATTTTTGGCCCGGCTACTGCAGTATTTCAAAATTGTACTATCAAAGGGAAAACAAATTCTTTTATTACAGCAGCCAATACTACACCAGGTAAAAAATACGGTTTTGTTTTTTTAGATTGTAAGGTGATAGTAGATTCATCGGTCACAAAAATCTTATTAGGACGGCCATGGCGTGCGGCATCCAAATCTGTTTTTATCCGTTGCGAATTGCCTAAGCAAATTGGCGCAGAAGGATGGAATAACTGGAACAATCCAGCCAATGAAAAAACTGCATTCTATGCCGAATATAAAAATACCGGCGAAGGTGCTGTTACCACAGGAAGAGTTGCATGGGCAAAACAATTAACCGATAAAGAAGCAAAAGAATATACGTTAGAAAATATTTTTGCCAACTGTAATGCGCCGGTTGCGCAAGAATCAGTTTGGTTTCAACAAATCAGAACAAAAACATTTGAATGGCCGGTAACAACAAAATAATTTTAAAGAATTAAAAAGGTTCAACTATATGAAAAAATTACTTTTAATAATTATTATTTGCATGAGTAAAAAAATACAGGCCCAAACTGAAATGCCTTTGTATAAAAGTGCTGTGCCCAATAGTATTGCAGCACCTAATAAGGAAAATTCCGTTTCTAAGGATAATGTATTACGTATTGCAAAAGTGAGTGTGCCTACATTAACTGTATTTAAAGCGGCACAGCCAAATGGGAAAGCAGTTATTATTTGTCCGGGCGGCGGCTATTCTATTTTAGCTTTTGATAAAGAAGGAACAAGAGTAGCAGAAGAAATGAATAAATGGGGCGTTAGCGCTTTTGTTTTAAAATACCGTTTACCCGATGATACAACAATAGTAGACAAAAGCCTTGCACCATTGCAGGATGCACAACAAGCTATTCGTGTGGTAAGAACAAATGCGGCAGCGTGGGGCATTGACAAAAACCAAATTGGTATCATGGGGTTTTCGGCTGGCGGCCATGTGGCTTCAACCGCAGCAACACATTTCGATTTTAAAGCAGATGCTGCCAACGATGACACCACTTCAGTCCGCCCCGATTTTGCCATATTGATTTATCCTGTAATCAGTTTTGACAGTACCATCTTTCATAAAGGTTCTCGTAATAACTTGATAGGAGATAAACCAACTGCTGCAAAAACAAAATTTTTCAGCAATGAATTGCAGGTTACAAAAAGTACGCCGCCTTCGTTTTTGGTGCAGGCTGGCGATGATGGTGCTGTGCCGGTACAAAATAGCCTGCGTTATTATGAAGCTTGTATAAAAAATAAGGTATTGGTGGAGATGCATCTGTATCCAAAGGGAGGACATGGTTTTGGATTGAATAATAAAACTACCGATGATAACTGGATGGAACGGTTAAAGAATTGGATGAACAGATTGTAATCAATTGGTAAGGATAGATTTTTCTTTTTTAAAAACACAACTTATCATCAAATATTTTTCCCACTTGCAAAAATAGCTTGCTAATTAAAGTACATTTGACGTAAAATTTTAACAACATGGATTTAAACTTAACTGATAAAGTAATTATCGTAAGCGGAGGCGCCAAAGGTATTGGCGAAGGTATAGTAAAAGTATTGGCCAATGAAGGGGCAATACCAGTAATCATAGGCCGAAGTGCAAGCGATAATTTAAAAACTGTTGCAGCATTGGAAGCATTAGGCAAAACCGCTTTTCAGGTGGAAGCGGAATTATCCGACCCCAAGGCTTGTGAAATGGCAATGAAAAAAGTGATAGAAAAATTTAATCGTATTGATGGTCTGGTAAATAATGCAGGCGCCAATGATGGAGTTGGATTGGAAAGCGGTGATTATGAAAAATTCATGGCTTCGCTGCACAAAAATTTAATTCACTATTATTTGCTGGCACATCATGCGTTGCCCGAATTAAAAAAATCGAAAGGCGCCATAGTAAACATCACCTCTAAAACTGCGGATACTGGCCAGGGTAATACTTCTGCATATGCAGCAAGCAATGGCGGCCGCAATGCATTAACAAGAGAATGGGCGGTAGAATTATTGAAATACGGCATCAGGGTAAATGCAGTAGTTGTAGCAGAATGTTTTACGCCGCTATATGAAAAGTGGATAGAAACTTTACCTGATCCAAAGGGGAAATTAAAAGAGATAGAATCAAAAATCCCTTTAGGAAACAGGATGACAACGGCTGAAGAAATTGCAAATGCAGTAGTGTTTTTATTGTCATCTGCATCAAGCCATACCACTGGGCAATTGGTTTATGTAGATGGTGGATATGTGCATTTGGATAGGGCATTGGCGAATGCTTAATTTGCTGCTTTGCAGCAAAGAGGTTAGCCGCAGATTGCACAGATTACACAAATTATTGGAAAGCCATTTGTATTTCTCTGTAAAATTTGTGGAATCTGTGGCTAACAAAAACTACACAGTAGTTTTATTTATAACTCAGGGGGTTAATACTAAATTTCATGCAAAAAATAAAAACAGCATTGTGTTCTTTCGGTATGAGTGGATGGGTCTTTCATGCACCTTTTCTTGATTTGCATCCGGGCTTTGAATTGTATGGTGTTTGGGAACGTTCCAAAAAAACGGCAGCCGAAAAATATCCTTCTATAAAATCTTTTGATACCTATGAAGCATTGTTAAATGACGATACCATAGAGTTGGTTGTTGTAAATACGCCTAACTACTCTCACTTTGATCTTGCAAAAAAAGCGTTATTAGCAAATAAAAATGTAATAGTTGAAAAACCATTTTGTGCAACCGTTGCCGAATGTGATGAGTTGATTGCTTTGGCAAAAGAAAAAAATAAATTGCTTTCAGTTTATCAAAATAGAAGGTACGATAGCGATTATAAAATAATAAAAAAAGTACTGGAGAATAAATGGTTAGGCGATATGGTAGAAGCAGAATTTCATTTTGACAGATTCAGTGAAGTGTTAAGCCCGAAACTGCATAAAGAAACTCCGGGGCCGGGAACAGGTTTATTGTATGATCTTGGTTCGCATCTGATAGACCAGGCTTTAACTTTATTCGGAATGCCGCAGGCAATTTTTGCAGATATATTTCCTGCAAGAAAAATTTCTTTGGTAGATGATTATATGGAACTGTTGTTGTATTATCCATCCATGAGGGTAAGGGTAAAATCGAGTTATATAGTAAGGGAACCTTTACCTTCTTATATTTTACACGGTACTAAAGGTTCTTTTATTAAAGCACGGACAGATGTGCAGGAAAAAGATTTACAGGCAGGTATAAAACCCAACACTCCCGATTGGGGAAGGGAACCCGAAAATGAAATGGGGCTGTTACATACCGAAAAGGACGGCTTTGTAGTTAAAGAATATATCCCTTCGGTAAACGGAAATTACGCTGAATATTATGACGGTATTTATAATGCAATGAGAAACGGTGCAAGCCTTCCCGTTACTGCCGAAGATGGAAGAAATGTAATAATAATAATTGAAAAAGCTTATCAAAGCAATAAAGAAAAAAAAATAATAACGATATGAAAAAAGTAATGCGGTTTTTAGCAGTTTGTGTTGCAATTGTTTTTTCAACAACTGCATTTGCACAAAGCACAGCACAAAAGGAAGTGGAAGAAAAAGTACAGCAATTAACCAAAGCAATGATTGACGGCGATTCTGCAACTTTGGATAAACTGGCTTCTAATAATTTGATCTACCGCCATTCAAGTGGCCATATTGATACCAAGAAAGATTTCGTACATAAACTGGCCAGTGGCGAAAGTGATTTTGTTACCATCGACCTTACTGACCCCACCATTTCTGTAATTAACAAAAACGTGGTGGTGGTTTGGCACACATTAAGCGCCAAAACAAACGACGGCGGTAAACCAGGTGAGGTAAACCTGTACATTATGCTGGTTTGGGAAAAGCAAAGAGGGCAATGGAAGCTGGTAGCCCGACAGGCAGCAAAAAAACTATAATTTTTTTACCTTTTCTCAACGCAAAAACCTGCAATTTTTCAAGAAAACGTTATCGGGAACGATTGCATAAATAAACCCGTTTTATAAACAAAATACCTGCAAATAAAGCGGTAAAATTGGGTTGTAAAACGATTCGCCAAACGCCATTTTTATACTTAAAATCGCCTTGCTAAGCATTTTATAAAAACAATTCATTTTAAATACTTCATCAACATTAAAAAATTCTTCATTTATGAGCATCTTAGGTAAGTTTGATCTTTCGGGAAAAGTAGCCGTCGTTACAGGTTGTGATACTGGTTTAGGCATGGGCATGGCCACAGCATTGGCAGAGGCTGGAGCGGATATTGTTGGCGCATCAATCGTTGAAGATTATTCAGCAGTTAAAGCAGCCATTGAAGCAACAGGCAGAAAATTCACTTACCACAGAGTTGATATTTCAGATAGAACAGCCTTATATGCTTTCATCAACCAGGTAAAAGCAGATAATAATAAAATTGACATATTGGTAAACAATGCAGGTATCATCATGCGCAAACCAGCGGCTGAACATCCTGATGAATTTTGGGATAAAGTAATCGACATCAATCTTAATGCACAATTTATTTTAGGCCGTGAGTTTGGAAAAGATATGATTGAAAATGGCGGCGGAAAAATCATCTTCACATGTTCATTGCTAAGTTTCCAGGGTGGTATAAATGTTCCAGGCTACACAGCCAGCAAATCTGCTGTAGCGGGTTTGGTAAGGGCATTTGGAAACGAATGGGGGAGCAAAGGTGTTTGTGTAAATGGTATTGCACCAGGCTATATAGCTACCAACAATACACAAGCATTAAGAGAAGATCCAGAAAGAAGTGCTTCTATCTTGGGCCGTATACCAGCCGGACGTTGGGGTGTACCCGATGATTTTAAAGGGCCGGTTGTGTTTCTGGCATCATCTGCATCAGATTATGTAAATGGTACTGTGTTGTTTGTAGATGGAGGATGGATGGCGAGGTAATAGGCAATTGACAATATGCAATGTGCAAATGATAAATAAAACAATAAGTTTTTAAAAGGGAATAAATTTTAAAATTAAAAGAAGCCCAGCTCTTGAGGTGAGGTCAAAACAAAATATCATGCAAATCAGATTTCACAACAGCCCCAACGAAGTAAGCAGGATGACTGCCGAAGAATTACGCAGTAATTTTTTAGTGCAAAGCATTATGAAACCAGATGAATTGAATTTGGTGTATACGCATTATGATAGGGTGATCATCGGCGGCGTTGTCCCTGTTGCAAAAACAATCAACCTGCCAACATACCCTGCACTAAAAGCAGATTATTTTTTAGAGCGCAGAGAAATTGGCATCATCAATGTTGGTGGTGACGGTGAAGTAAAAGTAGATGGTAAAGCTTATGATGTAAATAAACTGGATTGCTTATACATTGGTAAAGGCAGCCAAAAAGTTTCTTTTAAAAGTAAAAAGAAAGACAACCCTGCAAAGTTTTATTTGCTGTCTTCTCCGGCGCATCACACCTATGCCACAAAATTGATGAAGAAAGAAAAAGCTTCACCAACAGAAATGGGCGCTGTATTCACTGCCAATCAAAGAACGATTTATAAATACATTCATGCAGATGGAATAAGAAGCTGCCAATTGGTAATGGGCTTAACCATTTTAAAAGAAGGCAGTGTATGGAATACTATGCCAACCCATGTGCATGACCGAAGAATGGAAGCGTACTATTATTTTGACTTGCCGGAAAATCAAAAAATAATTCATTTAATGGGCCAGCCTACTGAAACAAAACATTTAGTAGTAAGCAATGACGAAGCTATTATATCTCCACCATGGAGTATTCATAGCGGTTGTGGCACCAGCAATTATGGTTTTATCTGGGGTATGGCAGGGGAGAATTTTATTTATACGGATATGGATCCGGTAAACATTAACGACTTACGCTAAGAGAATTTTATCAGCACAGTATTATCTGTGTCATTTGTGTAAGCTGCGGCAAAACAAAAAATGAAAAAATACATAACGATATTACTTTTAGCCATCAGTGCCTTTGCATTTGTGCGGCCTGATAAAAGACCCGTTATCTTTTTAATAGGCGACAGCACGTGTGCCAACAAGCCATTGGAAGATAATCCTGAAAGAGGCTGGGGGCAATTGTTACCCAATTATTTTACCAAAGATGTAGAGATACAAAATCATGCGGTGAATGGGAGGAGTACAAAAAGTTTTATCAATGAACATCGTTGGGATACAGTGATGAGTAGGTTGAAAGCAGGCGATTTTGTAATGATACAATTTGGGCACAACGATGAAAAGACAGAAGACAGCACACGTTCTGCACCGGCACACACATTGTACAAAGAAAATTTAATTCGCTTTATCAGTGATGTAAAAAGCAAAGGCGCAACACCTATTTTAATTACGCCAGTAATGCGCCGTAGTTTTGATGCTGATGGAAAATTTAAAGATTCGCATGGCGATTATCCGGCTGTGGTAAAAGAAGTTGGCAAGCAAATGAATGTAGCTGTTATCGACCTGCATCAAAGTAGCGAAGAATTGATTGTAAAAGAAGGTGTAGAAAACAGCAAACGTTTTTTTCTGCATATTCCCGAAGGGCATTTTAAAACACAAAAAGGCGTAAGGGAAGATAATACACATTTTAGCGAATATGGAGCTTCATCAATGGCATCATTAGTTTGTCAGGGTATTAAAGAACAAAACTTGCCTTTAATAAAATATTTGGCACCATCTGATTTTAAAGAAAAGTATGCATTTGAATTACCAAAAGTATATGCACCGCATTTTAAAAAAGATACTTTCAATATTTTAAATTATGGCGCAGTTGCGGATGGATTAACATTGAATTCAATTGCCATCAATAAAACCATTGAAGCCTGTGCTGTAAAAGGCGGCGGCACTGTGGTAGTACCAGCCGGAAGTTTTGTTACCGGCCCGATCGTCATGAAAAGCAATATCAACCTGCACCTTGATAAAGGTGCATTGGTGATTTATAGCTCAGACTTTAATCAATATCCATTGGTAGTTTCTACATTTGAAGGTGTTGATGCCGTAAGGTGTCAATCGCCGTTAACCGCAGAAAATTTAGAAAATATTGCTATTACCGGCGAAGGTATTTTGAATGGCAACGGTTATTACTGGCGCCCTTTAAAAAAAGATAAGTTGAGCGAAAGTGAATGGAAGGCACACCTGAATAAATATGGCGGTGTACTTACAGAAGATAAAAAGAACTGGTATTCTTCTCCCAAAGCTTTAAAAGGATTTTTAACGAATAACATCGGCAAATTAACTGAAGGCAAAACAGCTAAAGATTTTGAAGACATCAAAGATTTTCTTCGCCCAAATATGATACGCATATTTCAATGTAAAAATATTTTGATTGAGGGTGTAACGTTTGAAAATTCTCCGGCATGGACAACGCATATAAATGCAAGCGAACATATCACCATTAGAAATTTAACCGTAAAAAATCCATGGTTTGGTACCAACACTGATGCACTGGATTTAGAAAGCAGTAAAAGTGCGATTATAGAAGATTGTCATTTTGATACAGGGGATGATGGTATTTGCATTAAAAGCGGGAGAGATGCAGAAGGCAGAAAAAAAGGCCTGGCGACAAAAGATGTGATTGTAAAAAATTGTGTGGTATATCATGCACATGGCGGTTTTGTTATTGGAAGTGAAATGAGTGGCGGTGCAAATAATATGTACATCAGCAATTGTAATTTTATTGGAACTGATATTGGCCTTCGTTTTAAAACTACCCGTGGCCGTGGCGGTATGGTTGAAAATATTTACGTCAACAATGTAAACATGAAAGACATTGCTGCGGAAGCAATCTTATTCGATATGTATTATATGGCTAAAGATCCTGTGGTTTTGGCTGGCGAAAAAAGAGAACCGCCAAAAGTAGAAATGTTACCTGTTGATGAAGGCACACCACAATTCCAGAATTTTTATTTTAGAAATATTACCTGCAATGGCGCAGCCAAAGGCATATTTGTAAGAGGCATACCTGAAATGCATGTGAAAAATGTATTGATAGAAAATGCAGTATTGCAAGCTGATGATGGTATTGATATACAAGAAGCCAGCGGTATTACATTAAATAATATTACGATGTTGAGCAAGAATACTGACCCTGTTGCTTATATTTTAAATAGCGATAACATCAACATCAATAATTTAAAATATAAAGACAGTGCTAACGTACTGGCACAAGTGCAGGGCGAAAGAACAAAAGGAATTAATATTTTGAATACTGATGTTACAAAAGCAAAACAAAAATTGAATGTGGGTTTTGGAACTGCTGATGGAGTGGTGAGTTGGAATGCTATTGTGGCGCCTGTTGAGAAAAATGATAAAAAAAAGAAGGGTAGAGCTAAGTAACCTCACTCCAAGAGCTACGTTCGTTCTAAATTGGGAACTTCTTAAGGAGAGGGGCATGGAGAAGATTATAGCGAAGATTGACAAGTAGATTGTGTTTGTAAAAGCTCCAGAGGAGCGGCATTTTGGTAGAACAATGAATGTGCATTTGCAAAGCCCCAGCGGGGCGACATTTTTTGCAAAATACAATGAATAAAACACAATTAATGCTCAATAAAGATTTGCTGCTGAAGGGTGCAACGCAAATGAAGATGATTAAAGTAATATAGTTCGGTTTCCCGAAATAATCGGGACAAGCAAAATAAATATTTCCTTTAGGAAATGAAACAAAACAATATGAAAAAAATAATAGTTATTCTTTTAGTAGTTATTTCTGCGAATGCATTTTCGCAATCGGTGGGTGAAAAAGTTGCAGCAACAGTAATGAACATTTGGAAAGACAGTACGCCTATTGGCAGCAATACCAAATGGAGTTATGATATGGGTGTAGTGTTGAAAGGTTTTGAAGGATTGTGGATGAATACTGGTAATGGCCAATATTTTAAAGATATCCTAAAGAAGATGGATTATTTTGTAAAAGAAGATGGTACTATAAAAAATTACGAAGGAGACGAACACAATATTGATATGGTAAACAATGGCAAATTGGTGTTGTTGCTGTACCGTGTTACCGGAAAAGAAAAGTATAAAAAAGCTGCAGATTTACTGCGTAACCAACTTTACACACAGCCACGAACACACGAAGGTGGCTTTTGGCATAAAAAGGTGTACAGTAATCAAATGTGGCTGGATGGATTGTACATGGGCGAACCATTTTATGCAGAGTATGCCATGTTATTTCACCAGGATACGGCTTTTAATGATATAGCTAATCAATTTATCTGGATGGAGAAACATGCAAGAGACCCAAAGACTGGTTTGTTGTACCATGCATGGGATGAAAGCAAAGAACAAAAATGGGCCAATAAGGAAACTGGGACTTCCCCACTTTTTTGGGCAAGGGCCATGGGTTGGTATAGTGATGCTTTGGTAGATGTGTTGGATAATTTTCCTGCAAACCATCCAAAAAGAAAAGCGCTGATAGATATTTTGAACAGGCTTGTAGATGCTGTAGAAAGGCAACAGGATAAAACAACAGGCTTGTGGTATGATGTGATGGCATATAATGGCACAGATAAAGCGAAAAATTATTTTGAAGCAAGCGCAAGCTGTCAATTTACTTATGCCATTGCAAAGGGAGTTCGTAAAGGATATTTGCCGGCGGCAAAATTGGCTATTGCACAAAAAGCTTATGCAGGAATTTTAAAACAATTTATTAAAGAAGAAAATGGGCAAACCAATTTTACCGGTACTGTAAAAGTAAGCGGACTTGGGGGTAGCCCTTACCGTGATGGCAGCTTTGGTTATTACATGAGCGAGCCAGTAATTACTAATGACCCTAAAGGAATGGGTGCATTTTTGTTGGCAGCAAATGAAATTTATATGCAGGAAGCAACTTCAGTAGGTAAAGGAAAAACAGTTCTATTGGATAGATATTTCAACAGTGAAAAAAAGAAAGACGCTGGCGGTGTAGATGCTTACTGGCATTATGTGTGGGATGAAAAAAGCAATTCAGGATTTACCATGTTGCAAAATATTTTTGAAAGGGATGGCGCCAAATTGGCTTCGCTGGATGTAGCGCCAACAGCAGCAAATTTAAAAAATGCATCGGTATATATTATTGTTGACCCGGACAATGTGAAAGATAATCCCAAACCAAACTATGTTGCTGCTAATGATGTTAAAGTAATTAGCGATTGGGTAAAAGCTGGCGGAACACTTTTATTAATGGCAAATGACAGCAACAATTGCGACTTGCAGCATTTTAATTTATTGGCAGGAGCTTTCGGAATAAAATTTACGGATAAAAGTATCAACATGGTAAAGAATGATATTTATGAACAAGGTGTTGTTTATCCGGGTGCTAATAATCCCATTTTTAAATCAACTGCTAAAATGTATTTAAAAGAAATTAGTGCATTGGAAGTAAAATCGCCAGCCGTAGCAAATGCTGTTAAAGGCGGCGATGTAATTTTTGCTACTGTAAATTTTGGCAAAGGCAAAGTATTTGCTATTGGCGACCCATGGTTGTATAATGAATATACCGATGGCAGAAAATTGCCTGCAGAGTACGAAAATTATAAAGGCGGCGAAGAACTTGCTAAGTGGTTATTGAGTCAAACAAAAAAATAGCATTGAAAAATATCAAGAACATAGCGCTTTTACTTTGTACATTTTTTGCAACACAACATTTGTTTGCACAAAAAGCAATTGTGGTGGCCCAGGATGGTAGTGGGGACTTTAAGTCGATACAGGAAGCCATTAACAGTTTGCCTAAAGAAGATAATAAAGCGCAACGCATTATTACAATAAAAAAGGGCACTTATAATGAAAAACTTTTTATTGATAAAAATTTCATCACACTCAAAGGCGAAGACCCTGCAAATACAATTGTAACAATTTCGCTGGCAAGAGATGCATGGCGCTGCAATAATAAAGATGATTACGGTGTAGCAACAATAAATTTAAGAGGCAGTGATATTGTGTTGCAAAATTTATCTTTCCTTAACAGTTATGGAAGAGATAATACAATCGATAAAGAAATTGTTTGCGCTTCGGAACCTTCCGGCAAAAAAACAATAAAACCAATCGCGCATCAAATGGCGTTGCGTTCATTTGGAACTTCAAGATTAGTAGTATTGAATTGTATTTTTCGTGCATGGGGTGGCGATACCGTAAGCCCATGGAACACCGACGAAGGCATGTTTTATTTTAAGGATTGTATTATGGAAGGGGGTGTTGATTTTTATTGTCCACGTGGTTGGGCATTAGCAGAAAATTGTTCATTCATTTGTCATAATGATAATGCCGCAATTTGGCATGACGGAAGTAAGTTTGAAAAATCAAAAACTGTGCTTTTAAATTGTAAATTTTCCGGTGATGATGGATTTAAGCTTGGCCGCTATCATCGGGATGCACAGTTTTATTTATTGAATTGCAGCTTCCCGAAAAATATGGCCGATGCAGATATTTACCAGGTACAAGTGCCAGGCAATGTGTTGCAATGGGGAAGAAGAGTATATTATTATAATTGTAAAAAAGAAGGCGGTGATTATGCATGGTATAAAAACAATCTGCCAGCCGATTTTAATATCGCCAATTTTAATACTACATGGGTATTTGATAACAGGTGGGAGCCGAATGTAGTAACTGGTGGAGGTGTGCCTGCAACAACTGTAGCAGTAAAAAATAATGATACTACTTCAGATCCTGTAGCAGATAAAATGTTATTGTATCAGCGTAAAAATGGAGGATGGCCAAAACATTTTCAAGGCAATAAAAATGTAGATTATAAAAGAGAACTTAATGATTCGGAATTAAAAGAATTGAAAGACGGTTTTGATGCAGGGATTGATGCTACTATTGATAACGAAGCAACAACCAAGGAAATTAAATATTTGGTAAAAGCTTATAAAACTTATAAGGTAGAAGCTTATTTAAAAGCTGCCGAACATGGTATTGATTATTTATTGAAAGCGCAATATGCCAATGGCGGGTGGCCGCAATACTATCCTGATTTTAGTTTGTACCGAAGCCAAATTACTTACAACGATAATGCAATGGTAAATGTGCTGAATGTATTGCAAGATGCGGTGAGGGGTAAAAATGATTTTGATGCAATTGATAAAATGTATGTGCCGTTTTGCAAAGTAGCTATTGCAAAAGGAGTGGATTGTATTTTAAAAACACAGATTAAACAAAATGGCGTATTAACTGTTTGGTGTGCACAGTATAATGCCAAAACATTACAGCCTGAAATGGCCAGAAAGTTTGAATTGGCATCATTAAGTGGTTCTGAATCGGTGGGTATTGTACGTTTTTTAATGCAACAGCAAAACCCATCGAAAGAAATCATTGATGCAGTGAAAGGAGCCGTGCAATGGTTTGAAAAGGTGAAAATTGTGGGCTTTAGTTTTGTAGAAATAAAAGCACCAAATGAAAAAAGCGGTAAGGATAAAGTGTTGGTAAAAGATGATGCTAACCCGGGAATATGGGCACGGTTTTACGACCTGAAAACTAATGAACCTTTTTTTACTGGCAGGGATAGTCAGCCTAAAAAAACAATAACAGAAGTGGAGAATGAACGCCGTATTGGTTACGCTTGGTACGGTGTATGGCCAGAGAAATTGATTGATAAAGAATATCAGGAATGGTTAATGAAATGGAAAATTAAATAATTAATAAACTGAAGTAATACAAATTAAATCCGCAAGCTAAATTTTTGCCAAATGACATTATCAAAATTTACATTAAAAAATATTCCCGCTGGCAAAGTGGCAAATGTACCTGATGGTATTTTTGACCTGCCTGAAAAAGTATTACAATTTGGTACAGGTGTATTACTGCGTGGCTTACCCGATTATTTTATTGATAAAGCCAATCGCCAGGGTATTTTCAATGGAAGAATTGTTGTGGTGAAATCTACCAGCGGTGGCGATGGTGCTGCATTTGAAAAGCAAGATGGTTTATATACTTTGTGTATACGTGGGTTGCAAAACGGTAAAGCTGTTAGTGAGAATGTAATTTGTTCTGCTATCAGCCGTGTGCTATCTGCAAAAGAGGAGTGGGGAGCTATTTTAAAATGTGCTCACAATCCCGATATGGAAGTCATCATTTCCAATACAACTGAAGTAGGGATAGAATTGGTGAAAGATGATATCCATCAGCATCCGCCAGTTTCTTATCCTGGAAAATTATTAGCGTTTTTATATGAACGTTACAAAGCTTTTGATGGCAGCAATCAATGTGGTATGGTGATTGTTCCAACGGAATTAATCAGTAATAACGGTAAAAAACTAGAAGCTATTGTTTTGGAGCTGGCACACTTGAATGGATTGGAAGAGAATTTTATTGAATGGTTGGAAAAACACAATCATTTCTGTAATTCTTTGGTAGATAGAATTGTGCCTGGTAAACCAGATGCTGCAGCAAAAAAAATATTGGAAGAGGAATTGGGCTATACCGATGACTTGATTACTATGAGCGAAGTATATAGTTTGTGGGCAATTGAAGGCAATGAATATATTGCTTCGGTTTTATCTTTCGCAGCTGCTGATAAAGGTGTGGTAATCACACAAGATATTAATGTATTTAAAGAGTTGAAATTGCGTTTGCTTAATGGTACACATTCTTTAAGTTGCGCCGTTGCTTTTTTATCCGGAATGGTTTCCGTAAAAGAAGCGATGGATAATCCTGTAATTTCAAAATTTGCAAGCGATTTAATGACCAATGAAATTGCACGGGCCATACCTTATGATTTGCCAGAAGGCGAAGCGTTGGCTTTTGCTGGTAAAGTGCTGGATCGCTTCCGAAATCCAAGTATAGAACACCATTGGATTAACATCAGCCTCAACTATACTTCTAAAATTGAAATGAGGATTATACAAGTCTTGTTGCGCTATGCAGAATTATACAAATCTGTGCCCGAAAATATGGCGCTCGGGTTTGCAGCCTACCTTGTCTTTATGAAAGCAGTAAAAAACGAGAATGATATTTTTTATGGTAACTTTAATGGCGCAGATTATCCCATAAAAGATCCAAAAGCAGGTTATTTCTTTGAACAATGGAAAAATAATGGGGTAGCTCAAATGGTAAAAAATGTGTTGAGTGATGTGTCGTTGTGGAATACGGATTTAACAAGTATTCCTGGCCTTGTAGAAAAGGTGACAGAAAATGTAGAAGACATTTTGCAATATGGAATGATGGAAGTAATACAAAACGAAAAAGTAAAAATATAATGAAGCAACAGGTTTTAAAAGTTAGCCCGAAAGATAATGTGCTGGTGGCATTAACTGATCTTAAAAAAGGGCAAGCCATTGAATTTGGCGGCGAAACTTTTGTTTTGCAAGATGATGTAAAAGCAAAACATAAATTCTTTACCACCGATCTTAATGAAGGAGATAAAGTTATTATGTACGGGGTATTGGTAGGGAAGGCTCAAAAATTTATTGCAAAGGGCAGCTGGATGAGTACAGAAAATATCAAGCATGCGGCAGATCCTTATTTTTATCGTGATACACATTTCAAATGGACACCGCCTGATGTATCGAAATACGCAGGCAAAACCTTTAATGGCTATTATAGGAGCAATGGCGATGTAGGCACTGCAAATTACTGGTTATTCATTCCAACTGTTTTTTGCGAAAACAGAAATTTGGACGTAATACGTGAAGCATTACACAACGAATTGGGTTATGCAGTTACAGATCGCTATAAACAATTTACACATCAATTGATTGATGCCTATAAAAATGGTAATGCGATTGGTGATGTTGATATTTTTGCAACACCGCCATCGCCAGCGGCTAACCGCCCTTTTAAAAATGTGGATGGTATAAAATTCTTAAATCACCAGGGAGGTTGCGGAGGTACAAGGCAGGATGCTGGCATCTTGAGTAAATTATTGGCATCATATGCCAATCATCCAAACGTTGCAGGTGTTACGGTATTAAGTCTGGGTTGCCAGAATTTACAGGTGGCTGATTTTAAAAATGACCTGCAAATACTCAATCCAAATTTTGACAAGCCATTATATATTTACGAACAACAGCAATCGCAAAGCGAAGAGCAATTGATTGCAGATGCCATTAAAAAAACTTTTGAAGGATTAATTGAGATAAATAAAATTGAACGCAAACCTGCGCCATTATCAAAATTGGTGATTGGCGTAAAATGCGGTGGTAGTGATGGTTTCAGTGGTATTAGTGCCAACCCTTCTGTTGGTTATTTGAGTGATTTGGTTGTGGCATTGGGCGGTAAAATTTTGCTGGCAGAATTTCCGGAACTATGCGGTGCCGAGCAAAATTTAATTGACAGAACAATTGATGAAGCTGCTGCAAAAAAATTCATTCACTTAATGTCAACTTATAATGCACAGGCAGAAAGTGTAGGCAGTGGTTTTTATATGAACCCTTCTCCTGGTAATATTAAAGATGGTTTAATTACGGATGCAATAAAAAGTAATGGAGCAGCATTAAAAGGTGGCACATCACCGGTAGTTGATGTACTGGATTATACCGAACCTGTTACAAAACCGGGTTTAAGCTTGGTTTGCACACCAGGTAATGATGTAGAAGCAACTACGGGTAAAGCTGCCAGTGGTGCTACATTAATTTTGTTTACTACGGGCTTAGGCACGCCAACAGGCAATCCTGTTTGCCCAACCATAAAAGTTTCAACCAACAGCACCCTTACTAAAAGGATGAATGACATTATTGATATTGATTGCGGCCCTGTAGTAGAAGGTGAAAAGAATATTGAACAAATGGGCGAAATAATTTTAGACTATTGTATAAAAGCAGCAAGTGGGGAAGTGATACCAAAAGCGGTATTGCTAAATCAGGATGATTTTATTCCGTGGAAAAGAGGAGTGAGCCTGTAGTTGACACTTTTAAAATTGATAGACTTTAAAAATACAAATGTTCAATAATCAATTTTCAACAATCAATGTTCAATAAAATGCAACCAACTTAGAACAGGCTAATCAGCAAAGTGTATAAAGTTTAAAAGAAATGCGTTTTATTGAATATTGAACAATTAGTATTGATAGTTGAATATATATTTTCAAGAGAGTTAATTAATTAGAGAGAATTATGAAAAGATTTTTAGACGAAAATTTCCTGCTGCAAAGCAAAACAGCGCAAACGCTGTATCACGATTTTGCAAAATCAATGCCTATCATTGATTATCACAATCACTTACCGCCCGAACAAATTGCAAATGACGCAAGTTTTGCAAACCTTACACAGGTATGGTTGTATGGCGATCATTACAAATGGAGAGCGATGCGAACTAACGGTATCAATGAAAATTATTGCACCGGCACAGCAGGCGACTATGAAAAGTTTGAGCAATGGGCTGCTACGGTACCATATACGTTGCGTAACCCATTATATCATTGGACACATTTGGAACTGCAACGCTATTTCAATATCGATAGAATTTTAAATGCTGATACTGCAAAAGAAATTTATGATGAGGCAACGGCATTGTTGCAAACAAAGGAGTACAGCGTAAAAGGTTTGTTGGCAAAGATGAATGTAAAAACTTTATGTACTACTGACGACCCGACGGATACATTAGAGCATCACATAAAAATTGCTGGAGATAATTTTCCTGTAACAGTATTGCCAGCATTTCGCCCCGATAAAGGAATGAATGCAGATGATGCAGCAACATTTAATGCTTATGTAGATAAAATTGAAGCCGCTTCTAATATTTCGATAAGCAATTATAGCGATTACTTAAAAGCATTTAAAAACCGCCACGATTTTTTTGCTGCAAATGGTGCTAAGGTTTCAGACCACGGTTTAGAACAGATTTATGCAGAGGATTATACGGATACAGAAATCAACAATATTTTTGATAAAATACGCAGTGGTAAAGAATTGGATTATACCGAAAACCTGAAATTCAAATCGGCTATGCTGGTAGAGTTTGCTAAATGGGACTGTGAGAAGGGATGGATTCAGCAATATCATTTAGGTGCTTTGAGAAATAACAATGCAAGGATGCTATCGAAATTAGGCCCTGATACAGGCTGGGATAGCATTGGCGATTTTTCACAGGCAAAAGCACTGGCTAAATTTTTAAATAAATTAGATACAACAGACCAGTTGGCAAAAACCATTTTGTATAATCTTAACCCTGCCGATAACGAGTTAATGGCAACGATGATTGGTAATTACAATGATGGCAGCAGCGCAGGCAAAGTGCAATTCGGTAGTAGCTGGTGGTTCCTGGACCAAAAGGATGGCATGATTAAACAAATGAACGCACTAAGTAATATGGGTTTACTAAGCAAGTTCATTGGTATGTTAACTGATAGCAGAAGCTTTCTGTCTTTCCCAAGGCATGAATATTTCCGCCGCTTATTATGCAACATGTTTGGCGAAGAAATTGAAAATGGTGAACTACCTAACGATATAGCATGGACGGGAAAAGTCATTGAGGATATTTGCTACAATAATGCAAAAGCATATTTTGGTTTTTAACACATCGGAATTCTATTTCGGATACATTTTATTTATCTTAATGATAAACAAAAAGTGCAGCTTCTAAAACTGCACTTTTTTTATAATTTTTTAGTAAGGAAAAAAATGCCTAAAACATTTTTATTACATAAATCAGCAACATTACAAACACAAACACATCTGATACTAATGCAATCATCTCATTAGCACCAGCTGTTTTCTTTATAAAATGCTGCAATGCAGCAAAGCCATAATATAATCCACTGCCAAAGGCGCTAACAATGCGCCATTGCGGCAAAAACAAAGACATTATTCCGATAAGCCCAAAACATGCATTGGCAAAGCCCAACTCTTTTACAATAACAAAAGCTGATTCTTCTTGTATATGAAAAATTTCTTTTGCAGTAAATGCAGGTGTTACAATTTGTTTTATGCCTGCTGTAAATAGTCGTATACCAACAGCATAAAAAATAAACCACTTGCCAATCATTTCAAATGACACCGGGCTGTTTTCTTTTACAACACATTCAATAAAAATCGAAATGATTGGAAAGATGATTGTAGTAGCCAATACAACAAACAGGTAAAGTTTATTGATTTTTTGTGGGTTGGTATCTGTCATAATTTTTATTGTTTTTAAAAGCAATTGCGAGTAACTTTTTCTGCATGGGTTCCTACTGATAATCAGTGCTTTTTCTACATTTGGGTGTAGTTAAAACAATGAATAATAGGTTTCTTCATCATTTCAGCATTCCTGTACCGGCAAACTGTAGCTTTTGCACACTTATTTATATTATTTTTGCGTTTTAAACGATATGTAAAAGTATCAATTTAAGAACTTTGACTAAGCGTAATAACAAAATAAGAATAAAAACGTTAGTCTTATAATTATAATACCTGATGAAGCCTAATAATTTGCTACTAGCATGCCTGTTTTTAATGGGCGTTATTGATGTTTCCGCACAGGGCCAGCCTTCAAAAAAGCCGGTGGTATTCTCTTATAATATAAGTCTGTCTGATTATAGTTTTGCCAAAAATGTAAAAGATTCTTCGTTTGGAAATGTGATCAAACAAAAAGACTGGCTTAAACCTGCTAATAAATCAGTTGGGCTTGGTATCAGTTATTGGAAAGGCCTCACTAACCATATCGATTTTTCCGGCACATTTACAGGCACATTGTCCAGTTTTCCTGCAGGGTTTGTAAAAGATGATAGCATTGGCGGAGCAAGTATTACTGCACAACTAGATGGAATATTACATTTTAAATTACTCGAAGATCAGAAACTAATAAACCCATTTTTAAGCGCAGGCGTTGGTACAGGATATTTTTCTAAAAAAATTGCTGTGTATGCGCCACTTGGCATGGGGCTGCAATTTCATTTTGCCTCTGGCACTTACATGATATTGCAGGCGCAATGGCGCAAAGCATTAATTGCAGGCATTAATAATGATTATACATTTTATTCATTAGGTTTTGCGCAGGGAAAAACGCAACGGCAAACAAATAAAGCAAAATCCAAAAAAGAAACTGCAAAAATAATATTGCCACAGAAAGAAATAGTTAAAATTGATAAAGACACTGATGGCGATGGCATACCAGATTCAAAAGATAACTGCCCGGCCGAAAAAGGAACTTTAAATGGATGTCCAGACAAAGATGGTGATGGCGTAGCCGATAAAGATGACAAATGCCCTGATGTAAAAGGTGTGGCACGCTATGAAGGTTGCCCGGTACCCGATACAGATAAAGATGGTATAAACGATGAAGAAGACAAATGCCCTAGGGAAGCAGGCCTTGCAAGTAATAATGGATGCCCAGTAAAAGATAGCGATGGCGATGGCGTTGCCGATATTAACGATAAATGCCCTGATGTAAAAGGTACAGTAGAAAATGAGGGTTGCCCATTACCTATTGCTGAAGGAGGTAAAATAATTGAAGTAACTGATAAGTCTGTTACTTATAATGTAGAATTTGATTTTGACAGATCAAACTTATTACCGAACGCCTATGCCGTTTTAAAAAACATTGTATCGATACTTAAAGCTGATAATAGGTTATCCATTACTGTTACTGGCCACTCAGATAGCCTGGGAACACCAACAGCAAACATGCGTATATCTGCCAGCAGGGCTAAAGTTGTTACAGATTATTTTTTAAGCTATAACATAAACTCCGCCAGGATACAGTCTGCGTATTATGGATCGCAAAGGCCTATTGATAAAGAACAACAATGGAGAAATCGTAGAGTAGAAATTACTATATACAAGAAGTGATAACAGACCACTGGAGAGCTTATTTGCTAATTGCATATTATCAATTGCCTCTTATTGCACTAATACTTTTTCACTTACTATTCTATTGGTTAATATTATTTTGCCAATATAAATACCAGCAGGGATTTTTTGCAAATCGATGATAGCATTGTTTTGATAATTGCTTACCTGCAATACTTTTTGCCCATTAAAACTAAAAAGTTGAAAATCTGCCTTTTCATTAGCTGGAATATTTAACCAAATTTGTTTTGTGTTGCCATTGTAAGAATAAATTACATGCTCTCTTTTCTGGGAATTATTTTTTAATGCTATAATAGCAGTGTATTCTACTTTGCCATTATCATTTGTAGTTTTAAGTCGATAATAAGATACATTGCTTTGTATATAATGCCTGAAGGTGTAAGCAGAGTTTGGGAGGTTCTTTGCAAGAATTGTTCCTGCGTTGGTAAACGAAATACCATCAGCGCTATATTCAACATCAAACTGTTTTACATTTACCTCTTCTGCGGTTTGCCAGCTTAGCTGATTATAATTATCAAAAGCGGTTCCGCTCCATTGTAACAATTTTAAAGGAAGTACACTGCTGGTACCTACAGTATATAAAGTTCCGCTTAGAGAAAGCGCAAGCAGTTCACCATTTTCCAATTCACCAAAAGAAACAACGTTAGAAAGTTTTGTTGCCTGTAGGGTAGCAGCATGTGATGCAGCATTAATGGTCCATACATTTCCACTGACATAATCGGCACAAATATAATAACCATACATTGCCGGATACACGCTGCCTCGGTACACATAACCTCCTGTTACAGCAAAACCACCCGTTGTGCCATTATGCGGATATTCAAAAACCGGTTGCCCATAACTATTGGCTGGCAGGCAACTTGCGGTGTTGTACGAATGCGTAGCTTCATAACATCTCCATCCATAATTGGCACCGTTTGCCAGTGCAGGTGTTAGCGTGTTCACTTCTTCCCAGGCATCCTGACCAACATCAGCTATCCATATATTCCCATTTGCTTTATCAAAACTCCAGCGAAATGGATTACGTAATCCTGATGCAAAAATGGGATGTAATATTGAACCACTGCTTACGTATGGATTGTCAGCCGGAATAGTATAGTATGGTGAAGTTGTAAAATTATCTACATTAATACGCACAAGTTTACCCCATAAACTATCGCCACGCTGACCAAAATTTCTGGGGTCGCCTTCACCACCTCCATCACCCAAAGCAAAATAAAGATCTCCATCGGGTCCAAAATTTAATTTTCCACCATTATGGTTAGTTTGTGCTACAGGTTTATCAATCACCATAATACTTGTTCTTGTATCTGCATCAACTGCATTTGCATTAGCAGCCGACGTTTGAAAGCGGTCAATATTTATTCCACCTGCAGCATTGGTATAATACACAAAAAAATAGCGGTTGGTTACATAGTTAGGGTGAAAAGCCAAACTTAACAAACCCTGTTCACCGCTTACTGATATATTGCTATTGATCGTTAAGAAATTACTGTTCAGCAAAGTGTAGTTACTACCATATACTTTTATAACACCATTTTGTTGTACTATAAAAATTCGGCCGGTACCATCATGTACTGGTACTACATCAATAGAACTGCTTAATCCGGAATTGATTACTGCACTATAAGATAATACGGGCTGACCTTTCGTTGCTGATATGCCGGCTGAGATAAAAGCAATAAAAAGCAGTAGATTTTTTAGCATTTTTTTATTAAAAAAAATAACAATTTAAATGCCGAGATAAAAACAGTCCAATAGTAAGTTTAGTTGTGGAGTAACTTTCCCTAAATGAGGATTTTGATGACAACACAATTTTTAAACATTGTGGAAAATAATGCTCAAAAACAAAAACTATAAGTTGGTTTCCACAAGTTTCAATAGGACGAAAAAATTAAAATGAAATTAGAGTGCGTTAACTTTTATTGGCAGGGAATTTTCTGTATTGATAATAGTATTCATAAAAAAATAAAATAAAGAAAATGGAAAAGATAGTAACAGATAATTTCACCGGCAAATACCAGGGTGAGCTCAATCCCAACATTCCGCTTAAATATTTAACTGCAACTTCTATCATAGGCGATAAAGTACATGATAATAACGATGAAGCTATGGGAAAAATAGAAGACATCATGGTTGATATTACGTCGGGTAAAATAGATTACGTGATTGTTGAATTTGGAGGCTTTCTGGGTATAGGTATGAAATGGTTTGCCATTCCATTTAATTTGCTGCAAGTAGATGAAGCCAAAAAGATATTTGTATTTAAAGGCAAAAAAGAAATGCTGAAAGATGCGCCTGGCTTTGATGCACAACATTGGCCAGATACCAATTTTCATCACGAAGAAACCTATTGGCATTTTATGGCGGAATAAAACAGCCAGATTCTTTTAACAATGCAACCAGGGACGATAACAGTTGAAGTATCCAGTTAATATTTTATTTAGATAATTGCTGTAGCACTGCCATAGCTTTTGCAGCATCTTTTTTATCTACAAATATATGGTCATGATAAAATGCTGCCACAACATTGCAGCTTATGCCATTGGTAGTAAGCGCCGTTAAAAATGCTGCAGTAAGCCCAACAGCTTCAAGAGAAGAATGGATTTTTAGTGTTATCCACGAGGCAACAAAAGAGTAATTTAATTTCAAATTATCAGCAGTTTCTTTTGTTATAATAACAGTTGTGCCTTCAGCTTCCTTAAAAATTAATAATAAGGCTTCCATTCCGATTTCATCAATTGACGCAACAGTACAAAAAACAAAATCGCCACTGTTCAATTTCGGCTGCAATTTTTTTAAAAGCGTATCTAAATTCTTTTCTCCATTCATTATATACTATAAAATAAATTCATCGGTCTAACTAAAAACTAAAAACTAGTTCTTCATTCCACAAAATGCCAGCACACGCCAGCTATATCAATAATATTAACTTCTTTGCCATAAGGTTGGTTACATATCTTTCCAATCTTTATCCCAAATTTTTCAGGCAATTGTTTTTCAAGCACCCTCTCTCTAAATTCGGCAACATTATCAACCTTTACAGTTAGCATAAAATTTTCTGCAAAAGCTTTTTGATCAAAGCGCTGCAAAATAAATTTGCAACCATCCCTTTCAAAATCAGCATAGTCGCCATCACTCCAAAGTAGTGTAAAACCTAATTCCTGAAAAAACTTTTTGGAACCTTCATAGTCACTTCCTGAGGGCACAAATGGTTGTAATGAAAAGAATTGCATCGTTTGTTTTTTTAATGTAGTTGCTAAAGATAAATAATATGCAGTAAAGTGTGGCCGGCAGTAATAATGTAAAAGAGTAGCTGTCAACAGGCGCAAATAAGTATAATTTGCTAAAAGGGTTTAAGCTTTTGATAATTTAGTATTTATTGCAAATGATTTCTGCTGCAAACAGGGTAATCGATTTGGAATATGCTACATGCGGTTATAGCTTTACTTTATAAATTTATGATCATGAAAGTGTTAACCTTTATATGCATGGTATTCTTCTTTTATTCCTGCACCAAATCAGATTTTAGTTTGGGGCCAATGGGTGGTTTTTCATTTCCTAATATTATACTTAAGCCCGATTCAACCAATAAAGTAAAAGCCGATATAAGTGGCCCCATATCCTGGCAACTATCGACTGTTGCATTCCAAACAAATTTCTCCAGGTGGAAATTTCCGGGAGATAGTACTGCAATTAATATTTATGGACAAGATACTGTCTTGTCTATTCAAATACAATTGACAAATATTTTAACTATAGGCACATACAATTTTGGTACAATCATCCCGGGTAAAAAAGAGGCAACAATAACGTGTTACATTTCAAAAAATCTGTACCCCAATATCTATACAAATGATAAAAATGTACTCAGCGGTACTTTGTCAATCGACACCATAACAGACCATCATATTCATGGCAATTTTAACGCTACCTGTTTTAAGGGAACACAGCAGCTTACTATTACTAATGGAAGTTTTGTGGGGAATTATTGATGCTGCTATTTCTTCTACATCTTTTACTTTATGATTACTTCTTAGATACAATTTTGATACTATTATATTGAAAAACTTTAGCTGGATCAGGACTTCCCTTTGTTGGGGAATAGTTTTTTGGATAGCCACTTTGTGAGATAAATTGCCCTGTTAATTTAAGCGTTAATGGTAAATGTTCCCCATCCCATAACGAATCAGCATCAATAAAACTGTCATTTGCTCTTTCTATAAAAATATATTCCCTATTATTTTGATTATTATTATACTTTGTTTCTGTCCATTGTGCACATGTACATGCAATAGCATTAAACGAAACAGTAATGGTTTCTGTCTTTGAACCTGTCTTTTGCTTATCGGCAAAAGAGTTCACACGAAATTCTGTATACCTGAAAACTTTTGCTTTCTCCAGCACTTCTTCATTTTGTATGTTGCCTTTTGGATAGTCTGGCCTTTGATAAAATTGCCCCTTCACTGATACATAATATTTCTCCGGAATAAAGTAGTTTTCAAAGTTAAGATTAGTATCGGAAGGTTCTAAAAAGATACAATGAGTTGATAAGCCGCTGTCTTCATATTTTTCCCTGTCTTGATGTGTAATCCAGTTTGCACATGCACAACCCCAAACTATATACTCAAGTTTTAACTCCTGCATTTTATCTTCTAATATATTTGTTGAGTCGGGGATTATTTTTGGTAATATAGGTTGAAGGGATACATTTTTATTTGTGTTTACACAATTTCAACTACACCTTTTGCAACTATTCTTAACCATAACGCCACTCCTCCAAAAAACCGTCGCTTCAAAACCCTCTTTTATCCTCAGGATACAACAGGATGCAACCCATTCTATAACCCTTAATTTGTGCATACAAAACGATCACTTGCATGAACCTTACAAAATATCTTCTTTTTAGGTCGCTATTGCTTATGGCAGCTTGCTTTTTAGTAAACACAGCAAATGGACAGTCAAGAAAAACTATCTCTTTTGATAATGACTGGAAGTTTTTAAGAGCTGATGCACCCGGAGCCGAACAAAATAATTTTAATGATGCTACATGGCGCTCCTTAAATGTACCACATGACTGGAGCATTGAAGGGCCTTATGATAGAAATAATGCTACGGGTCGTGGAGGGGGATATTTGCCTGGCGGCATTGGCTGGTACCGCAAAACATTTACGGTTGACCAGGCAGATGCTAAACAAGCCGTATTTATAGAATTTGATGGCGTAATGGCCAATAGCGATGTATGGATCAACGGTTATCATTTAGGCAAACGCCCCAATGGTTATTCCAGTTTTGAATACGAATTGACGGGGCATCTAAATTTAGGGAGTAAAAAGAATGTATTAGCCGTAAGGGCAGATAATGGGGTGGAGCCTGCTTCACGGTATTACACCGGCGCAGGTATTTACAGGCATGTACGCCTAAGCGTTACTAATCGCGTTCATATTATACACTGGGGTTCATTTATAAGCACACCAGAAGTTACTGCTGCAAAAGCTACAATCAATAGCCAGGTAGGTGTACGCAATCAATCTGCAACTGTACAAAATGCATTGGTACAGGTGAATATTTTTAGCCCCGATGGTAAGATAGTTACACATGCAGAAACCAGTCAAAAAATTGATACCGGTAAGCAGGAAGAGGTTACGCAAAATATTGTGGTTGATAATCCTGCTTTGTGGGATGTAAACAATCCGCAATTGTATAAGGCCATTACAAAAATCATCATCGATAAAAAAACTGTTGATGAAGTAACTACTGTATTTGGTATTCGCAAAGCCTGGTTTGATGCTGCAAAAGGTTTTTTACTCAATGATAAACAGGTAAAGATAAAAGGCGTTTGTCTTCACCACGATGCTGGTGCATTGGGTGCTGCCGTTCCGCTTAGCGCATGGAAACGGCGCTTGGAAAAATTAAAGGAGCTTGGTGTAAATGGCATCCGCACTTCGCACAATGCAGTAGCGCCAGAGTTTTTAGACCTATGTGACCAAATGGGTTTTTTAGTAATGGATGAAACATTCGATACCTGGGAATCTGCCAAAAGCCATGCAGAAAAAGGATATAACCTGTATTTCAAAGATTGGTGGAATGTTGATACAAGGGCCATTGTAGAGCGTGACCGCAATCATCCTTCGATAGTTATTTATAGTATTGGTAACGAGATACATGATAATTTGGATGATGCGTCTGGTGTAAAAAAATACAAACTGCAACAAGACCTTGTACATTTATTTGATGGCACAAGGCCGGTAACGATGGCATTGTTTCGTCCGGCATTATCAAAAGTATATGAAAATGGTTTTGCCAATATGATGGATGTGGTTGGACAGAATTACAGGGAAAACGAACTGGTAGCCGCACACGAAAAAAATCCTAACTGGAAAGTAATTGGCACAGAGAACAGGTTGGAACAAGCTGCGTGGATTCCGCTACGAGATAATGAATACATGTCGGGGCAATTTTTATGGACAGGTATCGATTACCTCGGCGAATCAGATTGGCCGGAAGTTGCGCATGGCTCGGGGCTGCTGGATAAAACAGGGGGCATCAGAGATGTAGGTTATCAAAGACAAAGCTGGTGGAGCGATAAACCGGTATTGTATGTAATGCGTAAACAAGGCAATGCAGGCGCAGGCGAGTGGATCAGCGACTGGAGCCCTACAGATATTGATACTTATGACGAAGCCAAAATACAGGTGTTTAGCAATTGTGATGAAGTAGAATTGTTTTTAAATGGTACTTCAGTTGGCTCACAGCAACGCCCAGCCGATAATGCTTCTCCAATGAGTTGGTCTATTACTTTTCACAAAGGTACATTGAAAGCGGTAGCAAAAAATAAAGGTAAGGTTGTTTCCGAACAGGAATTGACTACGGCAGGCAATCCATCCCAAATTGTACTAACTACAGAAAAAGCCACCATTGCCAATAACTGGGATGACGTAGTGTATGTAATAGCTACTGTAACTGACGAGAACGGATTACCTTGTTTAAATGCCACCAACAAAATAAAATTTTCTGCCGAAGGTGCTGGTGTAATTGCTGCGGTTGATAATGCAGACCTTTCCAGCTCGGAACCTTACCAGGCAAAAGAACGCTGGGCATTTAAAGGAAAATGTATCGCTATTATAAAAGCCAATGCCAATTCAGGAACAATTAAAATAACAGCCGCTGCAGATGATTTAAAAAGCAGCAGCGTAAATATCAATGTAAAAAATTAACCATGAAGTTTGTAAGGATTAGCGTCATTATATTTTTAGTAAGCTATTGCTTTGTTGTGCATGCACAAAGGCAAATGGAATATTTAACCCATGGCGTTCATGCACAGCGTCAGGATAACGGAAAAGTATTTGTAAGCTGGCGTTTATTGGCCAATGAACCTGATGATATGGGTTTTGATATCTTTCGTGCCAATGGAGATGTGGCGAAAAATGGCGGTGCAGATAAAGCTATCAAACTAAATCAAAAACCAATAACCAATAGCACCAATTTTGTAGATGAATCTGCAGCTAATACTGTTGATTATACTTATACAATTAAAACCAGTGTAAAGGGAAAAGAAAGTGCAGGCGACAACTTTGTACTCAAAACCGGCACCAATCCATATTTGTCTATTCCGTTAAGAACTCCTGACGGCTATACACCCAACGACGTAAGCGTTGGTGATGTAGATGGCGATGGCGAATATGAAATCATTGTTCATCAAACTGGCCGTGGGAGAGATAACTCACAGGGTGGCATAACTGACCCACCTATTTTTCAATGCTATAAAATGGATGGTACTTTTTTATGGCAAATTAATTTAGGAAGGAATATTAGGGAAGGCGCTCACTATACACAATTTATGGTGTACGATTTAGATGGCGATGGCAAAGCAGAAATTGCTATGAAAACGGCTGATGGTACTATTGATGGTGCAGGAAAAGTTATTGGCGATAGTACAAAAAACTACCGATATAATAAAGGCGATAAACAAATGGATGGCCGTATTTTGGATGGGCCGGAATATTTTACCATATTTGATGGCTTAACAGGAGCCGCACTTGCAACAACAAATTATATTATGCCAAGAGGCGATATTGGCGCATGGGGCGGAAGAGGCGGCAATGGCGGCAATGATAAATATGGCAATCGTGCGGATCGTTTTTTGGCTTGCATCGCTTACCTGGATGGTGTGCATCCAAGCGTTGTAATGTGCCGTGGTTATTATGGAAGAACCGTTTTAGCAGCATGGGATTGGCGCAATAAAAAATTAACCTCACGCTGGGTATTCGATTCTAAAGATGCTGCCAATGCCTATTCAGGTATGGGCAACCATAATTTATTTGTGGCTGACGTTGATGGCGATGGCAAAGATGAAATTGTTTATGGCAGCATGTGTGTAGATGATAATGGGAAAGGATTATACACCACAGGCTTGCGCCACGGCGATGCAGTGCATGTTACGGATATGGATCCTTCGCACCCGGGCATGGAAGTTTTTGGCATACATGAAATTGAAGACAAAACTACCGGGCCCGGCACTGTAATGTACGACGCTGCAACTGGAAAAATTTTATGGAGCGGCGACCAGAATAAAGATGTTGGCCGTGGTATGAGTGCGGATATTGATCCACGTTATCCTGGTTATGAATGTTGGGGTGGAAGCGAAGGATTGAAATCTGCAAAGGGCGAAAGTATTGGTGTAAGCCCACGCAGTGTGAACTTCCGTATTTGGTGGGATGGCGACTTGCTCAGCGAATTGTTAGACGGAACGCATATTGACAAATGGGATTATCAAAACGGTAAGCTGGATAATCTATTTGATGCAAAGCCATTTAATTGCTTATCCAACAATGGTACAAAAGCTACACCTGCATTAAGTGTCGATCTTTTTGGAGATTGGAGAGAAGAAGTGATGTTTAGAACGGCTGATGGTAAAGAGTTACGTATCTTTTCTACCACCATCCCAACCGAGTATCGCTTTTATACCTTGATGCAAAATCCGCAATACCGATTGAGTATTGCCTGGCAAAATGTAGGATATAACCAACCGCCTTACGTAGATTATTATTTAGGCGATGGCATGCAAAAACCACCGAAAAAAAATATAGTAATTATAAAAAAGTAGCACAACAACCCCGACGGCGGCTTCAAGCCCCGTCGCCGGTTGAGCAAAGAGGCCGAGAAAATAAAAGATTGCGAAATAATATTTTTAAAAATAACTACAATGAAATCATTTTTCAAAACAAGAACAGCCCTTCTTTTAATTGCCTTTGCTGCATTAAGTTCTTTTCTTTTATTACAAAAAGAAAAACCAACCTTATACATCATCGGCGATTCTACAGTAAGAAATACCAGCAGGCCGCAATGCGGCTGGGGCGAAAAAATTGCAGATTTCTTTGATACTACTCAACTCAGTATTTCTAACCAGGCAATGGCTGGAAGAAGCACACGGACATTCATCAAAGAAAAAAGATGGGATAATGTGATGAAGACTTTGAAAAAGGGCGATTATGTAATCATGCAGTTTGGCCACAACGAAGGCAGCAAACCCGATACCAGCAAGGCAGGTTACAGAGGTGTGCTGAAAGGAACGGGAGAAGAGACCATTGAACTAACATGGCCAGATAGCACGAAAGAAATTGTGCATACTTACGGCTGGTACATTCGTAAATTTGTGAACGATGCAAAGTCAAAAGGCGCTATACCAATTATTGCTTCAATGATTCCACGCAATGAATTTCAGGATGGAAAACTAAAACGTGCCAATAACGATTATGGCAAATGGGCAAGAGAAGTAGCAGAAAGTGAAGGTGTTTTCTTTATTGACCTTAATGCAATTACCGCTGATAAATATGATGCAATGGGGCCAGAAAAAACAAAAGAATTATTTCCCGGCGATCATACACATACCAACGAAGCAGGTGCTACAATTAATGCAGCTTCTGTAACAGAAGGCATACGCTTATTAAAAAATTTAGGATTGAATAATTATTTATTTCAAAAAAATTAAACCATGTTTTTGAATAGAAAAAGAAATTTGTTTTTATTGATTGCAGGTATTGCATTGTCATCTTTTATTTTAATTAAAGCCGATAGAAAACCTACCTTGTTTTTTGTTGGCGATAGCACGGTGAAAAATGGCAAAGGCGATGGTGGCGGCAATATGTGGGGTTGGGGCGATTTGATGGCGCCATTATTCGACACCACAAGAATAAAATTAGAGAACGATGCTTTGGGAGGTACCAGCAGCCGTACTTTTTTAACTAAAGGCTTATGGGATAAAGTATTGGCAAAAATTCAAAAAGGCGATTATGTAATTATGCAGTTTGGCCACAACGATAGTAGCCCGCTGGATGATACAGCAAGAGCAAGAGGAACTATTAAAGGAGTTGGTGATTCTGCAAAAGAAATTTATAACCCTATTACAAAGCAACAGGAAGTTGTGCATACTTATGGTTGGTATTTGGCTAAATTTACCAAGGATGCACATACAAAAGGTGCTACAGTATTTATATGTTCGCCTATTCCACGAAATGATTGGAAAGATGGGAAAGTGGTACGGTATAACGGTACCGGATATGGTTTATGGACAAAGCAAACCGCAGAATCAACGGGAGCTTATTTTATCGATTTGAATAGCTTGACTGCAGATGAATATGATGCGATGGGGCAGGAGAAAGTGAATCCGCTTTTTCCAAATGAACATACCCATACTTCAAGAGAAGGTGCAGCAATAAACGCGGCGAGTATTGTAAAAGGCATTAAGCAATTGAAAAATTGTGAACTAAAAAAATATATCTTGTAATCGAATAACGATTTTCTTTTTGAACCCAGCATATTAACAATGTTCAACTTTATTTGCAGTCGCATGGGACATCCCGTTTTTACGGGACTCTTGTACGTTAGGAATTCTACTGAGCTTTTATCTCAGCGTAGACAATGTTATATTAATAATATTATTTTAATTGTATTTCTCTTCATCACAAATGACGCCACTGCACAAACAGAAAAAAGCGAACTATGGCACAATATAGTTCGCACTATGCATTATCAGCCGCAAGGCAATGATTTTATTTTATACCAGGGCAGGAGAAAATTCAATCGTGCTTTATATGGAACTAATACAGCATTTAGAGTTGAAACCGGCGACCTGCCGGAATTTGCATTGTATATGCCAGGCATGGGAGGCAATTGCAAAATAGGCATCAGCGTAAATGGGAAAAGCAAATGGGTAAGTGATGCTAACCAAATAAAGACCATTTACCGTGCAGGCTCCATGTTGTATCAAATAAAAGATAGCCTGCTCAACAAAGGCATTATAAATATTGGGGTATTGGCAATGGCAGATGCAGAAGGTATGGTGATAAAAATGGATGCAGTAAATATTCCTGGCAATACTTCTCTATATATTGTTTATGGCGGTGCTACCGGAAAAAAGTTTAGCCGTGATGGCGATATTGGTGCCGATCCTGAATCTTCTTTTGATTTGCAGCCAGCTTATTGCAAAGACAATAGTTATAAAATAGAAAAAAATAATTTCAAACTATTTTATGGTTTATCAAAAGCATTAAGCGAAGAAGAACGCTACGAAATACAATACACCGATAAAAAACAAGACACCACTGCAAAAGAAAAGCCAAAAGAATTGAATGGTGTCTTTCCAATAAATGCAATAGTAAAAATTGCAGATGCTGAAAAACAACAATCACCAGAAGAATTATTTGCTTCATCACCAACGGCAACATTGCCTATTGTAATATGTAATACGGCATTGCAGAAAAACGAAACCATTTATTTTGCTATACAAAAACCCGGTGCCGTAATTAATTATGATGGCCTTGCCAATTTATTTGCAAAGGCGGAAGCAGCAAGAAAAAAAATAGCTGATAGGGTAGTGTTACAAACACCAGATGAATATATTAATCCCATGGGTGCGGCTTTGGCAATAGCGGCTGATGGCATTTGGGAAGAGCCTTCTTATATGCATGGTGCCGTTGCTTGGCGCATGCGCTTGCCTGCATGGCGTGGCCCGTATGTAGCTGATCCGTTGGGCTGGCACGATAGGGCGAGAATGCATTTCAGTAGTTATGCTTTATCACAGGTAACTAATATTCCTCCGGGTAAAGTTGTATTTGATACCGCCTTGCACATTGCACGCCAGCAGGAAAAAATGGGCACGGCAATGTTCAGTAATGGTTATATCAGTCGTAATCCAGGCGGCGATATTCGTCCACACCACTACGATATGAACCTTGTTTTTGTAGATGAATTGTTAAATCATTTTAATTATACCGGCGATATTGAGTTTGTAAAAAAAATGTGGCCTTTAATAAAATTGCATTTGGCATGGGAGAAAAGAAATTTTGATGCAGATGGTGATGGGTTGTATGATGCATACGCAGCAATATGGGCAAGCGATGCATTGGAATACAACGGCGGTGGCGTTACACATTCTTCTGCTTATAATTACAGGGCAAATAAAACTGCAGCACAACTGGCCAAATTAATTGATGAAGATGGCAGCCAGTACGAAGCTGAAGCCAATAAAATATTTACCGCCATGAATAAAAATTTATGGTTGAAAGATAAAGGCTGGTTTGCAGAAAATAAAGACCTGCTGGGTTTGCAGTTGGTACATCCTGCTGCGGCCTTGTGGACGGTGTATCATACTATTGATGAAAATGTGGCGGATGCAAAGCAGGAATTTCAAATGCTGCGTTATGTAGATCATTATATTCCACATATTCCAGTAAAAATAAATGGTTTAAAAGATGATGGGTATTATCTTTTATCTACAACTAACTGGCAGCCTTATACGTGGAGTATAAATAATGTGGCATTGGGCGAAAACTTGCATGCCGCATTGGCCTATTGGCAAAGTGGCGAAAATAATGAAGCATTTAAATTATTTAAAAGCATGGTTGTAGAAAGCATGTATGCCAGTGCAAGTCCCGGCGGCTTTGAGCAATTGTCTTTTTATGATGCTATTCGTGGAGAATTGTACAGGGATTTTGCCGATGGTATTGGCATGGCTGCAAGAAGTTTGACTGAAGGGCTGTTTGGTATTAATCCTGATGCATTGAATGATAAGTTGATTATCAAACCGGGTTTCCCTTCTTCCTGGGCATTTGCAAAAATTGCAGTACCTGATATTAGTGTTGATTTTAAGCTGGCTAAAAATATTGCAACTTACCACATCATTCAATCTTACAATAAATTATTAAATATTTCGCTGCAGGTAAAAGCCACAAAAGATAAAGTACTTGCTGTAACTGTAAATGGTAAATCTGCAAAATGGCAATGGATGCAAAATGTGGTTGGCCAGCCAATGATTGAAGTTTTAACAGGTAAAGAAAAAAATGCCACTATAATAATCATCTGGTCGGGAGATGATTTTGAAACAGTTCATATTGATAAGATATTTGGCGCAGGAGAAAGAGGTGCGATAAATTTTACAAAAGTCACTTGCATAAGTGTCGATGACCCACAAAAAATATTCCGTGAAACTTTTGTTTCAAAAGACAGGCTTGGTTTTATCACTGCAGAAAAAGAAGGGCTTTGTTCTTTCATTGTACAAGTAAAACAAGGCGATGCAATATGGAATATGCCCATAACTATAGATAGAAATGTAGTTACGCTCAATTATACTTATAAACTTCCTGCAAATCCTGTATTTGCACCTATTGATATCCAATCTTACTTTAATGATAAAGTAACGCAAATATTTAAGAACAAATATTTGTCACCACGTCCTACGGCGCCTACATTACAAATTCCGTGGCAGGGTATTGGCAACTGGTGTTATCCTTTGGCCGATGCCAATATTGATGATAAAGGAACAAGAGAAAAAGCAGGCAACGCTAATACTATTTATTTAGATAGAATTCCATTTGCAACCCCATCCAACCCGGATTTAAAAAATATTATTTACACTTCGCAGTGGGATAATTATCCTAAGAGCGCTGTGGTTCCATTGACAGGCAAAGCAGAACATGCTTATCTTTTAATGGCAGGCTCTACCAATCATCAGCAAAGCCGTATGGCCAATGCAAAAATAATTATTACTTATACAGATGGCACAACAGATGAATTGCCGCTAATAAATCCTACTAATTGGTGGCCAATAGAACAGGATTATTTTGATGATGGTTTTGCATTTACAACTGAAGCACCAAAACCTTACCGTTTACTTTTAAAGACGGGTGAGTTTAAAAAGGTAATTACAAAATACAGTTCTATAAAAGGTGTTACTAATAGGGCAATTGATGGCGGTGCTGCCACCGTAGTAGAAATGCCTTTACAAAAAGATAAAGAATTAAAAAGTTTGCAGCTGATTACTTTGGCTAATGAAGTGGTAGCTGGGTTAATGAGCGTGACACTTGTGCGATAGCACTCGTCCCCGTTTCCGACGAGGATGCAGTGGTTGTAAATCTTCAACTTACAAGTTTGAGACAAAGTCTCAAAACCAACCCATCCTCGTCGGAGACGAGGACGAGAAAACAAAAAAAGCAAAATGAAAAAATACTTCATACAAATTATTGCAATGCTGTTTTTTGCAAATCAAATAACAGCACAACCCATCAATAGAAAAGCATTGGTAGAAAGGCATACCGTCGTCAACAAAACGATGGATACATTATCTTCTTTATCAGTTGGTAATGGTGCTTTTGCATTTACGGTTGATGCTACGGGCCTGCAATCATTTCCTGATGCGTATGCGAAAGGCGTTCCCTTAGGTACGCAAAGCCAATGGGGCTGGCACAGTTTTCCCAATACAAAAAATTATAAAGAAGAGGAAGGATTAAAAACATACCACCTGAATGGGCGTGATGTAAAATATATGGTGCAATGGAACAGCCCCGAAGAAAATAAAAATGCCAGCAATTATTTTCGGCAAAATTTGCACCGCTTACAATTGGCAAATATCGGTTTGGAAATAATAAAGAAAGACGGCAGCTTTTTTAAATTGGAAGATGTAAAAAATATCAAACAAACATTAAACATGTGGACGGGAGAAATTCATTCCAAATTTACGGTGGATGAAATTCCTGTTGAAGTAATAACTTATTGTCATCAGCAACAGGATGTAATTGGTGTAAAAATAATTTCCTCATTGATGGAAAAAGAAAAGATTTCCATTCGTATTCGGTTGCCTTATCCAACAGGTGATTGGGCAGATATGAATACTAATTTTAAAAATGAAGAGAAGCATCAATCAACCATTGTACAACCTTATGTTCATAACGCTGTAATAAACCACCAATTGGATACCACCAAATATAATATTATATTAAACTGGAAAGGGACTGCACATATTCAAACCAAGCAAGCCCATTATTATACACTTACTCCTGGCGGTAGCAATACATTTGAATTTACTTGCTACTTTATACCAAGTGTAAAAATGGTTGATATTTTTTCTTTTGATCAAATAAAAAATAACAGCATATCTCTATGGCGATCATTTTGGAAAAGAGGGGGTGCTGTTGATTTTAGTGGTAGTATTGATGAGCGCGCCGATGAATTGGAAAGAAGAATTGTACTCTCACAATATCTTACCAAAATACAATGCGCCAATAATAATCCTCCACAAGAAACTGGCTTGACTTATAATAGTTGGTATGGTAAACCGCATATTGAAATGCATTGGTGGCATGCTGCGCATTTTGCATTGTGGGGTAGGCTCGATCTGTTGGAAAAAAGCTTGACCTGGTATGATAGGGTAGCCGTAACAGCAAGAGCAATTGCAAAACGCCAGGGATACGAAGGTGTGCGCTGGCAAAAGATGACGGACAACGATGGAAGAGAAGTGCCTTCTTCAATCGGTGCATTTTTAATTTGGCAACAGCCACACTATATCTATTTTACAGAACTAGTATATCGCCAAAAAAGCAATCTGCAAACATTAAACCGTTATAAAGATTTAGTTTTTGCAACGGCAGATTTTATGGCTTCATTTGCACGGTACGACTCTGTAAAACATAAATATGTTTTAGGCAAAGGAGTTATTGCTGCGCAGGAAAGGTTTAAAGCCGATACCACATTTAATCCCACTTATGAATTGGCTTATTGGCACTGGGCATTGTCAACTGCACAATTATGGAGAGAGCGATTGCACTTACCCCGCAATAAAAAATGGGATGATGTAATTAAAAATTTATCCCCATTGCCTGTGCAGAATGATAAATATTTATTTACAGAAAGTGCAACTGATTCTTATAGCAATCCTGAATTTAGGACCGATCACCCCTCTGTATTTGGTGCACTGGGTATGGCGCCGGAAACACCAATGGTAGACAAAAGAATTATGCAAAATACTTTTGACTGGATATGGAGCAATTGGAGTTGGAAAGACACCTGGGGCTGGGATTTCCCCATGACCGCAATGACTGCCACACGGTTAGGAAAACCCGAAAAAGCAATTGATGCATTGCTGATGAATATCACTACCAATACTTATTTAAATAACGGGCATAATTATCAAGATGGAAGATTAACCATTTACTTGCCTGGCAACGGCGGTTTGCTTACTGCAATTGCCATGATGTGTGCCGGATACGATGGCAGCACTATAGCAGAACCTGGGATTCCAAAAAATGGTAAATGGAAAGTGAAGTGGGAAGGGTTGAAGAAAATGCTGTAATACGGACCAAGATTATGGAGGTTGAAGGGTTTTCTTGATTCGTGAATATGTTTTTTATCTGCTAATTAATTTCATCTTCCCAAATCACCGAACTTATTTTCCAACTGTCATTAGTCTTTACAAATTGCAAAAACTTATTTCCTTTTTGCGAAAATGCTTTGCCCTCAAAAACACCACTCTTTGCATATTGAGCATATCGATGGGCAATATTGTTTATGATTTTGTTTTCTCCAAAAATTTCATGCTCTTCAAATGAAGTAAGTGTGCCATCAGATAATATTTTTTTTCTGGGTTCGATGAACGATTCTAAACGATATACTTTATGCTCGGTTTCAGTTTTATGGATGAACATTACTTCGGGGATACAGATTTGAGTTAATAGCTCAAAATTCGGTTGCCTTTTATCTTTATTGGTAAATACATCAAAGAAATTATTTATGATATCAGTAATCCTTAAGTTGTCTGTTGATGCAGCAAATACATGTAATATTTCTTTCTCTACTTCAATTTCTTTTTCAAATTGCAGTCCTAATCTTTGTAACAATTTTATAGAATTTATATTTGAAGGAATGGTGGTTGCAAGTATATGGGTATGATTGCTGCCATTAATAATATTATTTAAAACTTCTTTTGCAGCTTCATAAGCATATCCTTTTCCATTGTAAGCAGGAAGAAATGCAAAGCCAATATCATGATGCTCCAGGTACTCTCGTTTAATTAAAGTGATTACTCCAATGCTTTCATTATTGTCTTTAGTTTTCACTACCCAATAAGTTACTTTAGTATTGTTTTTTATTTTTTCAATATACAATAAGGCATCTTCTTCAGAATGTACATTTCTATCGCCAATAAATGCTAACCAGCCTTTTGTATTTACCAATTCCTCTATGAAGACATTGTCGTCAGCGGTTAAAGGTACCAGCGTAAGCCTGTCTGTAATAAAAGAAGTCTCCATAAAGTCAAATTTAGGTTTGAATTATAAAAATACGATTGCATTATTATTTCCGGTATCGTTTCCGTAAATTTATTTATAGCTGTTGTTTTATATACTTATTTTAGGATAACGATTTTGCACACAACAAATGATTGCGATGAAACAGACCTTTTCCTTTTTGATAATGACAGTTGCTACAATGTTTTTTTCTGTAAGAGTATTTGCACAAAAAGAATTGGCCAAAATGGTAGCAGGCATTCCTGTCAACTATAATGAAGATTCTGTTGGTACTTACACTTTGCCCAACCCATTATTATTAAGCAATGGTAAAACGGTTGCAGGCGCTAACACCTGGATAAAAAAACGACGCCCTGAAATTGTTAAATTATACGAAGAAAATCAGTTTGGCAAAACACCTGGCAAACCAGTCGATCTTCGATTTGATATTTTTGAAAAAGGAACTCCTGCATTTGATGGCAAAGCCATTCGCAAACAGGTAACCGTTTATTTTACAAAAGATACGGTGCATAAAATGGATTTGGTTATTTATGTGCCGGCAAATGCAACCAAGCCATCGCCTTTATTATTGCATGTTGCTTTTTCTGCCAATAGTAATGTAATAAATGATGCAGGTATAAAACAAGGTTTTATCTGGACAAAAGAAGGGAAAAAGATACCAGCTAAAGAAGGTGTGTATCCCAATAAATTAAATGTATCGCCTTTTATTGACGCAGGGTTTGCTGTTGCCACTGTTTATTATGGAGATATAGAACCCGATTTTATTAATGGCATTCAATATGGGATAAGAGGTGCTTATTTAAAACTAGGAGAAACACAGCCCGCAGCCAATGAATGGGGCGCCATATCTGCATGGGCTTGGGGGCTCAGCCGCGCCATGGATTATTTTGAAACTGATAAACAAATTGATGCAAAACGTATTGCTTTATTCGGCGTATCACGTTTGGGTAAAACCGTTTTGTGGACTGGCGCACATGATACCCGTTTTGCAATGGTAATTGCCAATTGCTCTGGGGAAGGCGGTGCGGCATTAAGCCGCCGCAATTATGGTGAAACCATTAAACATCTTTGTGCACCTACCCGTTACGCCTACCAGTTTTGCGCTAACTATCAAAAGTATGGCGATAATGTAAGTGGCTTTCCTATTGATGGCCACATGCTGATTTCATTGATGGCACCAAGGCCATTACTATTGCAAACTGGCGATATAGATTATTGGTCGGACCCTAAAGGTGAATTTTTAGGTGCTACTGCTGCAACTCCTGTTTATCATTTATTTGGTAAACAAGGAATGGAAAATACTACTATGCCTGCAGCAGGGCAACCCATATTAAATACATTGGGTTATTTTATGCATAGCGGCGGACACGGCACGGTGCCTACCGATTGGGATATTGCTATACAATTCATGAAAAAATATTTGTAGTATATGGATAATAATTCAAGAAGGAGTTTTTTAAAAATAACAGGTAAGGCATTGGTAATTATTCCTGCCGGGCTGGCAATTGGCAATGGTGCAATTGCTTGATGTTTCAAAGGTACAGGCTGGCTTTCTTCGTTTTAATATTTTAGGCGGTGGCTTGCATGACCAGGTGCCTGTGCCCGGAAATGATGGCATTCCAACAATAAAGAATTTTAGTTTTAATAATGTCAGGGTTAAAGATGTGCCGGTTCTTGTTGAAGGCACAGCCATTCATCCTTCAAAATCTTTGGATGGTTTTACATTTACCATATCAGTGGCACTTGCGCAAAAGATATTTCATTAGCTAATATAAAAAAAGCAAAACTTAAAAATATAACTGTAACAGGTTTTAGCGGCCCGTTGTTAAGCGTCAATAACGTTTCTGGTAAAGGCCTTGATGGAGCCGTTACTATCGATGCGCCAAAAGTACCCGATGCTATTCTTGCGTCGGCAAAGGGATTTGAATTGCATTAAATGTATTTTGGCACACCGAAATTTCATTCCGGGCCTTTCAACCCTCAATTACTTTTTAGTGTAGTAGTATAAAAAACGCCGCTAAGTAGCGGCGTTTTTCAAATATCATTTAAAAACTACTACAGTTTTACGTATCTCAAATTAGTTACGTCACCTGTTGCTTTATTGTTTAATGAAATGGTGTAAATGCCTGGTTTAATTACCGGCAAGTCTATTGAATTGGCACTAAGCGTAGCTATATAAACAGTTGTACCTGCAGCGTCACGCAATAACAACTGCATATTTTTTGGTTGTTCAATACCTTTAAAATTTACAATGTTACCTGTATTTGGAACCGGGTAAGCTGAAATGTTATTGCCGGTACTATATTTTACCATAACTGAATTGCTGTAAGATGTTTTACCATTAAGATCTACTTGTTTCAAGCGGTAATAAGATGCACCTGTAACCGGGCTGTTATCAACAACATCATAGTTTAATAATGTTGCAGAATTCACAGCTCCTTTGATTGTTTTTACAGTACTCCAGGTATTTGCATCACTCGACCTTTCAACTGTAAAATAATCGTTATTGATTTCAGAAACTGTTGACCACCCAATTTTTACCTTGTCTTTTTGAGCTTCTGCACCAAAATTAATGATACTAACTGGCAGAACGCCAGCTTGAACTAATGGAATCAATACAGTTTGCGACGGAATACCAGGGCCCTGGATGTTAATGGTAGTGGTATTGCAAAATAAAGTTGCAGGCGTAGCGGTTGCACAATCATGGTTTGGGTTCCATACATTTGATACAGAAGTTACATTTCCAGTACCGCCGCTTACCGGCAGGCTATAAAAATGAGTATTTGCACCACAACCAAGGTTACCTTGTAAAGTCCATAAGCCTGATGGTATGTGACTTCCAGTAAAAGTTATAACATAATGAATATTAACATTGTAATTGTATCCATTAACACAACTGCTTGAAGTGGGAACGATAGATACAGCGCTAATGCTGATATTTACATAATAGCCATCAGTGGATGGTATTGTAGTAACTGTTTGTGAATAAACAGGTTTTGAGAAAAGTGCACATAGCACCATGGTCATTACGACAAGTATATTTCTTTTCATGCGGGAGAGGTATTAAGCACCGCAAAGGTATAGTAAATTCCGAAGTATTCATAGTATTAATACTGTTTATTTGGTAAAATTACTGTTTTCTTGATAATTGTGGAGGTGGTTTTTACTATGGTGTTTTACAGTCAGTATTTTATATATTGTATAAAAATATTCTTTGTATGACCGAAAATGTAGAAAAACAGCTCATTTTAGCGTAGTTATTTTTCGATGTTTCAATTAAAAATAAAGTTATCTTCATAAATATTAATAAACCCTAATAAGCCCTATAAGATTTGCTATGCCTATACTTATTATTGCAGTTATAATAGCCGGATGGCTTTCTTATTTTATCTCTTCAAAAGTGTATGCCGGCCTTAAAAGAAATGAAAGCAAATATGCAAGGCTTATCCAGGTAATTGTGGGGCTTGTGATTTTTGGGCTGCTAATAATTGGTGTGGCGGCTATTATTATTTCTCAAATTCACTTTACGAGGTAAATAGCTTTATTTGGCAGCTATAGACATTGTACTATATATTACTTACTTAATAAATGCTAATATGATTCTTCTTTTTTTGCTTCTTATTTATGTAATTCCTTTTTTAATTGCTTTATGGGCAGCTTATTTTATTGCATCAAAAACTTATAAGGCACTTTTGAAAAATAATAATAGCAATGCCAGGCTGGTGGAGGTATTGGTTTTTATTGGTGTTTTTGTTTTGCTTGGCGCACTCTGCTATTGGATTATTGAAGAAAACTTTCAACTAAAGCGATAAATTACAATTCCATTTTCCTTATCAGCCATTCTGCAAATAACAGGTTGGGTACAAAACCCATCCACGCATCAATCATATATAATGTGAGTGGGTCAAAATTAAAAGTGTGCGAAAGGATTATTTTCCAGGTGCGTAAAGTGATGGCAGAAAAAGTAAGCGCATAACTGCGTATCATAAAACGCTTATGTTTTTTAATATCTTTTACTCTTATTGCAGCAACCGCTTTGTAGGTAAACAAAAACCACAAACTATCTAAAATAACAAAAGCAATTTTTGATGGTAAACCACCATTGGCATAAAAAGCCATAATCATTCCTGCTGGAACATTGATAAGCAAAATATCGTAAGCATATATTTTCCCAACAAGGCGGTGTAATTTTTTATGGTGCTTTAAAACATAATTGGAAAACTGCGTAAACCCTGCACATAAAGTAAGCAAGCTCGAAAATACATGGGTATAAAAAGCGGCTTTCCAAATACCGATGTGAATATAATCTTGTTTGAACTGTAAAAAACCTACATCAGTTTTAAAGCTGGCATATTGCGCAATAGTCATCAGCATGGCAAATGTTGCCGCACATAATGCAAAATAGATGACGATGTCTTTGCTGATATTTTTTATTACGGTTCTCAAAAAAGAAAGCTATATTTTAAATCCCCACTTCGCTAATTTTTCACAAGTACTCTTATAATCAATATGGCGCAGGCCTTTAATGCCCAATGTTTCGGCTACCTGTACAAACATGGCTCTATCTTCTAAATAAAGTACCTGCTGCGGATTTACCTGTGCTGTATCTAAAGCAATGTTGAAAATATCGGTATCGGGTTTTCTAAAATGTACAAAGCTGGATACAATAAAAAAATCAACAAAACCATTCATCTTGAATTGCTTAATACGGTATTCTGCCAATTCTCTTCCTTCGTTGCTAACCACTGCAATATTTACATTGTATTTCTTTTTTAATAATTGCAGCAGTTCCAGCATATCGGGCAGAGGCTTCGATTGGCTGAACATAAATTGTTTAAATGCTTTTCTGCTAAAGGAACGTTTTTTATAAAATATCACACGGTTCAAATATTCATCCAATGTTATCTTTCCAACTTCATAAGTATCAAAAGTAAGGTGATGCCTTTCTTCTGTTTCTTCATCATCTAGTTTAAAAAGGCCAATGGCTTTTCGGCGGCTGCCTCTGTCCCAGCCGTTGGTGAGCAATACGCCACCTATATCGGTGAAGATGGTAGTGACGGGTGATTTATTTTTCATGTTAATAAAGCTACTTATAAAACTAATACAACCAACAGTATGAATTATATTTACCTTCACAATAATTTTATAAGATAATCATGCTCAGCAATAACGACATACTCAAAAAATTACGTGTAGCACTTTCCCTTCGCAACGATGATATTATTGAAATATTGGCACTTGCAGATTTTGAAATATCCAAAGGCGCCTTAGGTGATTTATTCAGAAACCCTGATCATCCAGGCTATGAAGAAGCAGGCAACCAGATACTACGTAAATTTCTAGACGGACTGATTATTTATAAACGTGGGAAATTGCCTGAGCCAAAACCAAATATAGATGGTGGAGAAAAGAAAGGCAAAGAAAAAAAATAAACGATAGTTCTTACGATATTTTACTCATATACATATACCAGTTCCATTCCCATGCAGTACCATTGTCTTCACTCATGGCCTGGCTCCATACAGGATTATTTTTATCAGTTGCATCCCAGCGAAAAACAGTAATTACATTTTTACCCTCATAGATATCTTTGGTAAAAAAATGCCCTATATTATTTTCAAACGAACCCAATACCGGAGGATCCAAAATGCCTTTATTGGAATCGGCCCAATAAATACTCCACAGTTTTGTAGCAGGATTAAATAAACGCACCGTCATGCCTTCAAAAGCAACGCCATCAAAACTGGCTAAAAAATTATCGATATTACCAATGCCGTTTAAAATGCGGTACATCTCCTGCGTAGATTCAAACTCCGTCCACTCGGTACAGTTACTAAGCCTCGATTTTAATTTTTTGTTATGGAGTTGCCACTTGCCTTCAAAAAAATCAAAATCGTGTTTGGAGGAAGTGGGAGAAGGTATGATCAATATTTCTCCATTCTCGTCAAAATGTATTGTAGGAATAGGTAACATATCTGCACACGTTTTTTAATCCTTAATAATTACCGGTTCTTTCTTTTCAGGTAGTTCCAGGTTATTGCTTAATCCCGGAATGGTCTTTTGTAATGATTTCAAATCGGCGCCATGGGTGTCAATGAAAGTCCAGTTATTTTCTTTGTCAGTTGAAACACCAATTAAAGCTGAGGTAGTAGTGAGCTTGCCATTGGGGATTTTCATTTCAATATTTTCCACTACCACACATTGCATTGAATTTTTCAAGTGTACGATTTTTAAAGGTTTTTCTATTGAGAAACAGATGAAGGTATATCCTTGTGCTTCAATATCATCCAAACCTTTTTTAATTATGGCAATCATGTTTGCCTCGCTTCCGGCCATTTTTATTATGGGAGGGTAAGTATATTTGGCAAAATCGGTATAGTTTTTATCCAATAATAATTGGGCCATAATATTACCCTGTTTTTCTGCATTGGCAATAGCAACAGAATCTATAGCAGTAGTTTGTGCTGAAACAGCAAGAGTTAATAATAAGGCGAATGTTATAAATAAGTATTTCATGCAAAAGTGATTTAAAAGCGGGATTGTAAATTAAGCAACCAAATTTAAAACGAAGGATAAAATTTTGATCATTACTTTATCGGTTAATCTCCACCAGTAATACCCATGCATCAATAACTGCTTTTATAAATGAAAGTACTATGGCAGGAATGAGCCAGTACATACCATCCTCTTTACAAATAAGTATAGCTACAGCAGCAATTAAATAAAACAGAAGCGACAATTGATTGAAAGAGATGTTTATAAAATATCTCCCCTTATATAATTTTTCTGTTTTGCGATAGATACTAATATCCATTTTGGTAACTAATATATACACCGATACCGCAACAAAAGAAACTTCCGTACCCATAATTGTATAAGTTTGCAAGGGAATAAGCATTAAAATGGAAACGATAAGTATGGTGAGCAATAATATCAATGACAGCAATGCACGGTCGGGTAACTTGGGGAAAGACAGGATTTTTGTAATGTTGATGGAAACGCCAACAAATATCAATCCTGTTAATGCTGAAGCGGCACTGGCAGTAGCTACATAGAAATCATGCCATTCTTTTATATCCATATAAAAGGTTTGTATTAGTTAAGGCGTTTTATTTGTAGCTAATTTATTAAATAAAAAGCAGAAAACTATTATTTCATCAGCATCAGTGAAGCCATCGTTTCTATACCATCAAATAAATTACCCAGGCGAATATTTTCATTTTCTGCATGTTGGTTATTATCGTAATTGGCAACGGGAATAGTAATGGTTTTTGCATTCAAATATTTTTCAAATAGAAACAAAGGGAGGCTGCCACCCATAGTAGGTTGCAATACCACCTGCTCTTTGGTAGTTGCCTTTACCGCAGCAATTGCTTTTTTTATAACCGGTAGATCCATAGAAGTGCGCTGTGCATTAAGGCCATCTTTTTCAGGAACGATCTTTATAATTCTGCTGTATTTTTTTCTTTCTTCGTCTGTAGGTTCCTGATTGGTTACATAATAACCTTGTGCTTTGATGTGATCAATTACTTTTTGCTGCTGCCTTTTCCAGTCGTTGCCCATTACGAGCCGCAAATCAATTACTGCTGTAGCAAAAGTAGGTATCTGGTTGCTGGCTTGTTTACCTACATTGCCACTTTGCATGCCATTGATATTTAAAGAAGGTTGGTTGACTGCTTCACTTAACGATAAACCCTTCATATCAGTTGCGCTGATACCTAATTCGTCTTTCAATTGTTCATATACAGCAGGCACTTCATTCAATGCTTTTTTCTCTGCCGGTGTTAATGGTGTTACATCATCATAAAATCCCTTTATGGTAACTCTTCCATTATCATCTTTCATAGAGGATAATAGCTTAACCAGCAACATAGCCGGGTTAGGCGCCCAGTTGCCGTAATGCCCGCTATGTAATGGCCGTTTGGAGGCATACACGGTAAGGTCGAGGTGCGTATCTCCACGAACACCAAAGAACAATTGTTTTTTACCAGATTGGTGAATAGGGCCATCGCAAATGACCCATAAATCGGATTGCAGCAATGCTTTATACTTGTCAAGAATTTCATCCAAATGTGGCGAACTTGCTTCTTCTTCACCTTCAAAGAAAAATTTGAGGTTATACTTTGGTGTTAGTCCTGACTTATTTATGGCTGTGTAAGCATTTAAAATTGCAGCAATACCAGCTTTATCATCAGATGAACTTCGGCCATATATTCTCCAGTCGTTATTATAATTGCCATCAGTAGGGAAGGGTATGGCATCGCCACCTTTTTGTAATGCATTGGTGAAGAGTTGTGGCATAAATGGATCCAACCCTTTTTTCCATTGAGCAGCATTTACTGGCTGGCCATCATAATGGGCATAAAAAATAAGTGTTTGCGTGGCTCCTGCCACCAGTACTTCGCCATAAACCACCGGGGGGACATTTGCAGTAGTTGCGTTTAAAAGTTGGACATTTTTAATACCTCTTGCAGTCATCATGTTCATAATAAAAGCAGCATTTTTTTGCTGGCCATCAAGGTTTGCCGCAACATTAGGTATGGCAAGAAATTGAGTAAACTCCTGCATCATTTCTTTTGCATTGCTGTTGGCGTATTTTCTTATCGCTAATACTTCGGATGATTGGGCAAAACTTCTTGCCGATAGTAGAAAACCTAAAAAGAATAAAGTGCTGTATTTTTTCATGCATCAATTTATTAAGGAAGAAGTTGTTGTATTTTAAAGATACGTAGCGCTGGCTTAAAAAGAAAGGAAATATAGCACAGGTTATTTTTTTGAAAAAATATATTCATGTGAAGGAACCAATTGCACTTTAAAATTAGTTGTATCTATAAATTCAAAAAACTCAAAGTACGCGGTCTTTTTTTGCAGCCCCCCAACTTTTACAACATCCAGTTGCAGGGTGGTCTCCCAAAAATAATTGCAACTTTGGGTGCCATCGGCGGCAGTGCTGCAATTGCCTACCTGGTTGATATCGGTTAAATTCCAGGTGCCTTTGTAGGTTGCTCCCATACCTTCCTTATAATCAAGGCTGCCATCGTTGTTAAATGTAAAAACACCATTGGTAAAATCTAATCCTGCAGTACTTGTAAAACCATTTATGCCAGTTATCTTTTTAATATACCAGCTGCCTTGCAGGTTACCTGTTGCAACTGCATCTTTTTTGCAACCGGCAGCAACTACAACTATAAGGGAAAACAGAAACAAGCTTTTTACTCGCATTAATGGGCTAAATTTAAATGAGCACTAAAAATTAAATAAAACTAATCTAAGCAAATGTTAAATGATATTTGTAAGCAGGTATAATAATTGAAATCAGAAAGATTATTTTGCAATCAAATCTTCACCATCATGGCAACAATCGAATACCTCAATATACCTGTTAATGAAATGGAGTTCGCTTTTCAATCCATATTATTAAAGCATGGATTTACCGATGAAAAAGCGGCTACATGCGCTCAAATATTTACTGCCAATAGTGTAGATGGCATTTACACCCATGGTGTAAACCGCTTTCCACGTTTTATTGAATACATTAAAAAGGGGTATGTTGATAAAGATGCTACACCTTCATTGCAACATCAATTTGGTGGAGTGCAGCAATGGAACGGTAACCTTGGGCCGGGCATATTGAACGCATTGCATGCAACGGATACTGCCATGCAACTGGCACAGCAATTTGGTATTGGCTGTGTGGCAATGGCCAACACCAATCATTGGATGCGTGGCGGCACTTATGGCTGGCAGGCTGCCAAAGCAGGTTATGTTTTTATAGGCTGGACAAACACCACAGGCCTGATGCCTGCATGGGGCGCTACCGATTCAAGGCTGGGCAATAATCCATTGGTAATCGCCTTGCCTTATAACAACGAAGCGATTGTTTTAGACATGGCCATGTCGCAATATTCCTACGGCGCTTTGGAAAAATATGCTATACAACAGCAACCCTTACCCGTAGCTGGGGGCTTTGATGAACATGGTGCAATAACCAACCATCCGTCTTCCATTTTACAAAGCAAAAGGCCGCTGCCTATCGGTTATTGGAAAGGCGCAGGGTTATCTTTATTGCTCGATTTGCTGGCTGCTATTTTATCTGGAGGGTTGGCCGTACATCAAATAAATAAACAACAGGCAGAACATGCTTTGTCACAAGTATTTATTGCTATTGATATTTCAAAACTGGGCAATACTTCTTCTATTGCACAGGTAACGCAAAATATTATTGAAGATTACAAGCAATCTATTCCTGCAACAGAAAAAGATAGCATTACATGGCCCGGAGAGAGGGTATTGGCAACAAGAAAAAATAATATAGTACAAGGTATACCTGTGGTGAAAAGTATTTGGGAAGTAATCAGGAGCCTAAAATAGAAAACATCCTTTCGCCAGTAAGACCCATCAAATATATTATCCCACTACTGCACTTTTTTAAACACCACATTCCTTGCCCTCGGTACATACATTTTCATCAAAAGAATATGGTTTTGCGCATCTCTTGTAAATTCAATATCACAGTCTAGGTCAGTTATTTTAAAAGCATCTTTATAAGTTGATATCAATAGATATGTTTCACCAGCTTTTAACTGCATTATTAATTTGCCGTTATCTTCAAAGATGGTAATATAAGAATTGGTTTCTTCGGAAAAATATCGGCCTGCATAATTGGCCATATCTTTTGGTGCAATATATGCCGGCGCCATTTTTGTAAAAGGCATGCTGTCTCTCGGCGAAAAAGGTACGTACATTCCTTTACCATCTTTAACATACAACAAAAAATTATCCGACTGAAATGTGGTTTCTGACACGGTTGTAAGCGGTATATCTCCATCCAGTATCAATTGATTGTCTTTTACAGATAAATAAAATGCAGAAGCATCCCTTTCATTTTTATACATTCCTGCCAAAGTATTCAATGTAGCTGCAGAAATATTTACAGCAGCTGCATCTTTTGGTTTCTTTACTTCTTTATTCTTTACAAAAATATTCCTCACCTTGGCCGCTATTGTATTAATGCTGTATTGAGAAGTATTGCTCAGGATAGCAATGGATAAATCCAGTTCGGGAAATGCATCTAAATAACAACGGTAACTTGCTGTAGCACCATTGTGGCTAATATTATACCAGCCCCGCAATTGTTTTATAAATAACCCTGCAGCATACACATTCATTACACCGTTGTTCAATGGTTCGGTAAGTGTTTGTTTGCCCAATAGTGATGGAGTGCCGAGTTTGCCATGCAGGTAAAAATCATTCCACTTCAGCAGGTCTTCGGTGGTGGTAAGCAAACCGCCTTGCCCATAAACATATTCATTGGGCATATCTATTTTAAAATTGTCACCCATTTTGGAGTAGGCGATGGCACGGTTGGGCACTATGCGATCAGGATCGTTTCTCCATTGTGAGTGCGTCATGCCTGCAGGTTCAAAAATATATTTTTTGGTAAATGCCGCCAATGATAAACCACTTACACGCTGTACAATAATGCCAAACAAATTGCAGTTGGAATTGCTGTACAAAAATTCATCGCCGGGTTTATTGTTCAACGTTTTTTGATGAGTTAAAATCTCCAATGCATCTTCATTGGTATAAAACTTTTTTCCACGGGGCCAACCCGTTAGTTCAGCAATGGAGCCCCAATCTTTTATGCCGCTGGTGTGGTGCAGCATCTGGCGCAGCGTAATGGGTGTTCCATAGTCGGGTAATTCGGTAACATATTTTCTTACATCATCATCCAGTAAAAGTTTGCCCTGTTGTTCCAGTAAAAGAATGGCTGCCCCGGTAAATTGTTTTGAAACAGAACCTGCTTCAAAAATAGAATTGGTGCTTAATGGAACGTTAAGTTCCAAATCGGCCATGCCCCAGGCTTTGGAAAAAACAACTTGCCCATTTCTTGAAACGGATAACTGGCAACCGGGATCCTGGGCATGGTATTGGCTCATTATTTTTTCAATGGCTGCTAAAGTATCCTCACGAGTTTGTGCAATACTTACTTGGGCAATAAAAAGAAAAACGGATAAGAGTTTTGTAATCTTCATAATAAAAATTTATGCAGGAAAAATCGATATACAAAAGCTACAACAAAAATAAGATTGGTAAGGCGGCTGCTGTGTAATTTTGGATGAACGGTTTATTTCAATCCACCCATCCCCGGCAATTCAAATTCCTTTGGTAGCGGTTGCTTTTTATCTGCAAATACAATTATTCCTTTTCTTTCCAATGCCAGCAATTCAAAAATAATAGTTTGATCCAGCGAATAGGGAATAGGAGGCGTTATTTTATCAGCCGCAGCATATACAAATTGTTCAACTGTTTGCTCACCGATAGCCGAAAGAAAAATATACTGTTGCCAATTTTGTAATGTTAGCACAGTAAGCTGAACAGGTTCTGTTACCAATGTGCTGGATTCATCCAACTGACTCCATTCGGCGTTTCTTAAAAAGTAAGCGTGCCTTTTATGAAAATTGGTTAAGATACGGAAGGGTGGATATTTGCTTTTCTTTTTAAAGAAGTTGAACATATACAAATACTTTATTTAGAGGTCTTCCGATTTAAATACATTTCCTTTTGAACTCGTCTTTGTTATTGCACCATCAGTTTCTTTTGTAACAAAAAGAATTTTATAGGTGTTAAAAGCGTTAGGGTCTTTTAATGCTTCTTTTAATTGCTTTGCAATATTTTTTCTTAAAATAGAAAGTGTTGAATCATCGGAAGAAACGGTTGTTGCATTTAATATATCTGCCTCAAGTTCCGAACTGCTTTTGCCATTAGTAGTTGTTTCCATACCATCTACATTCACGTGTTCAAAGCTGAGCAAGGCCTGTAAATTTTTGGCCATTTCATCCAGGTCGATTTTAAATTGGGGGTGTTTGATAGTATGGGTAGTAAAAGTGCAACCGCTAATCAAAAATGCAAATAATAATAAGATTGCTTTAGTTAAAATAATTTTTTTATTGGCCATTGATAGTTGTTTAAATGTTTAAGAAAATATAGCATAAAATATAAACCCTAATGTTTCTCCATTAAATAATGTTGCTTCAATACATCTTCGCCATACTCATTACCCTTTTCTCTCCAGATAGCATGAATATGGTTGGCAGCTTTTCTTGGCCCGCCATTATTATCAAATTCAATTAAAAAAGTAGGACCGTTCAACACATAATAGTGCGGTTTTGTTTCATCATATTCGCCAATCCATCCAAAATATATTTTATCAATGCCGGCCTTTACAATTTTATCATATTCAATAACAGCTTTATCATACTCCATGTTAAAAACAAACTCCCTGATGATGTATTGCAAAACCGCTTTTTGTTCTCCATTCATTTCTTTACCCAACAATCCCCAGTTATCAACCAGGCGCTTACCACTTTCTGCTGCGGTAATAATATCTTGCGGAACCTCCATACTCATCGTTGCTTTTTTCTGTTGCGCAGGTGTAAACAAATGTATAAGCTTGATGCCTAAATCTTCTTCCTGCCCTAATACTCTCCAGCCTGCATATTCTGAATTGGGATATTCCGCAGGATCGGTACCAATGAAAAAAGGTGTGACCGATAATTTATCTTTTACAAAAGTAAAATTGATGGATAAATGATGGCCTTCTAATTTATAACCCCAAATACTATCTGTTGGTTGCCCAAAAAAAGCAAAGTAGAAATTCTTATGCGACCATAATAAATTCTTTACAAAAGCATACGTAGTATCGGCAAGTTGTTGATGATAAAAAAGGCTGTCATAATAGCGAAGCAGTAAATTATCCAAATGCATAATACTGGTAGCTTTAAGATAACCCTGCGAACTTAATGAAGCAGACAACACACGGTGCAGCAATTTTCTTTGCTCATCATTCATGTTGCCAATACTTGTTCCTGCTCTTGCCCTAAGCCCTACAGGAAGGTTATTCCATTTCATTCTTGCCGTATCAGTAAAAGCCAGTTCCCCCGAAATTTTTTGTGTACCGGTAAAGGAATTAAAAAGGGAAATGGCCGCTTGTTTTATTTCGGCAATGTAAGTAGCCTGGCTGTTGGCGGTAAATGAAAAAAATACAAGAAGTGCTGATAAGAGCGCAAGGTGAATGGCTTTTTTCATGATGTTTATTTTAAGGATGGTTTATTAGGTGCCGCTAACTGCTGTTGAATGAAGTTACTGAAAATTAAACAAGTTAAACCTTAATGAACCTTTATTTCATCTCTATTGATCACCCACGGATTATTCAGCAATTCCTTACCATTATAATTTGATTTGGATGGCGTACAAATCGAATACGCATAGTTCCAATTCATCCACCATACTATTTCAGGATAATATTTTTGTATGCCTTGAATCAGTTTTAAATTATCTGCAGGCGGTTGATCTGCAGATTGCGTTTGGTCTTGTCCACGTCTTGGCCCCCATTGGCTGATGGCAAGCGGCTTACCCAATTTCTTCAATTGCTGGTAATATTGAATGTTAGATGTATCTAACAGTTTATCATAGTCGATAAATAAAGAAAAACCAATCATATCTACATATTTGCGGCCCGGATAATATTGCAGCGCCAGATTATCACTGCAACTGGGCTCGTAAACAAATAGTAGATTGGTCAGCCCTTTTGTTTTTACCAAATAATCATGTGCATTTCGAAAGAGTGCAATAAAATCAGCAGGTTTACCGCCGCCCCACCAAAACCAATTGGCTGTTGCCTCAGCAAACATGTTTAAGAAAACAACCACGCCTTTTTGTTGCAACTCTTTAAGCCCCACTGCAACTTTATCCAGTTCTGCATAAAAATATTTGTTGTAGGCATGTTTGGAGTCAAGCACTGCATTCATATCGCAACGACCACCACCATTAAATGATGTTGGGTTGCAGGGATTCGTCATAATTAAATACAGTTGGCAAAAGCCGCCCTTGTTCCATTGCTCTATAAATAATTGATTGGTGTTTTGATAATTCACCTGCTGCCCGGTCTGGTACTCTGCACCAATAAGTCCTACCCATTTACCTGTTTTCTTATGAATGATATTGGCAATATTAGCGGTATCATTTAAAGGCCTTACCGATGAGCCCCAACTTTCAAACTGACCGGAAATAACTCTTTTAGTTTTATTGTGTGAGAGTTGTGATAAATATTTCACGATAGCTTGTTTGGTAGGGTGTTGGGCGAGGAGAGGTTGTATGAATAGAAAGGCGACAAGGAAAAGTATGTTTTTTTGGGGATTTAGGAAGTTGCCTTGCATTGTTATGTCTTGGGAAAGTGTTACAGAAAATTTGCTTTCAATTTCTCGCATTTCATTAATTTCCAGTTCAGGATTTGTTGAGATTTTAAATTTTGCATTGGGGGCGGCATTAGTAGTATTTATAAATGATGAGATGGTCATGGTTGCATTTTTTGCTTTGCCTTTGTTGGTTGTGTTAAAGCATTCTAAGTTGCTGTCTAGGATCGAAGCAAGGGTAATGAGCGTTGGCGTACCAAAAACATGTGACAAAGACTAAGCAAACACAGTTCATGTTGGCGGCAGTTTTTACGCCCCTTTAATAGATTAATTTTTTTCTGTTGGTTTTATTTCACCCGAAGCACTGAAATTTGAAACCAGTCCATGTGTATCAGAAAAACTAAATGCTTTGTTATCTCCCGTATGTTCTAATTTTACTGATTTACAAAGCATATTATTACTGGTGAAATTGCTTTTTAAGTTTTGTAAGCTGATTGGTTTTCCGTCTTTGCCTTTCAGGTATTTAATTTGAGTGTACGATGCAGGAACTGAATAGGTAACCGTAGTATCTGTTTTGGCAACAGATACCAGCACTTTTTCTACAGACAACATTTTTCCTTTGAACAAAAAGGCAACGGTTCTTGGTTCTTTCAATAGATTCAATAAAGCATTTACTTGAGGTTGTGTTGCTGATTGGTCAACGTACACTTTTGTCCAGTTATTTAATTGAAAGGTTACATACATTTTCAATCCATCTACATTAACAGAGTCGTAATGTCCTTTTTTAATCATTACAATACTGCTACCTGTACATTGCCTATGCGAAGGGTCTTGTCCTAAAAGGCAAGGGCATGGAACTGTGCATTCACAACTTTCTGCATAGTCGGCATCAATTGACCATGTTTGGGCGTTAAGGTTGGTGAGATAACAAATACTCAGGACTACAGTTAGGATAAGTGCTTTCATATTATTTGTTTTGAAATTATTGAAACGGTCGTAGTTGCCTATTTACATTGCTCTTGTTACTCAAACATTTATTTGCACCAAAGTTTCGAACAGGTACATCTTAAAGTGAATTGTGTTTAATAAAAATAATATTTAATATTTTAAATAGCGAATTATTTCTTCCTTTGAAATATGCCATCAGCACACCCCATAACACTCCCCACCAAAATCCTTCCTAAACTGCACTTTCTTAACTTGCATATATGAATCTAAAACAACCTCTTTTAATTATTGCTGCTTTATTAGCACTGGAAATTTGCAACGCACAAAAATTAGCTGATAAAAAGCAAGTGCTGCAAACTTTAGAGTTAGCCAATAAATATTTTATGGATAAATGGCCCGACCCGGCCAAGCCCATCACCGTACCCAGCAAAGGGCGTACCTGGCCCAGCCATATCTGGACAAGGGCCGTGTATTACGAAGGCCTGATGGCACTGTACAGTGTAGACAAACAAAAAGCCTATTATGATTATGCCTTAAACTGGGCCACCAAACACGATTGGAACCTGCGTGACAACAGCAAAACCCGTAACGGGGATAACCAGGCCTGCGGACAAACTTATATCGACCTCTACAACATTGATAAAAAGCCCGGCCGCATTGATAGCATTAAAGCATCAATAGATAAAATGATGCAAAGCGATAAGATTGACGACTGGAGTTGGGTGGATGCTATTCAAATGGCGATGCCAGTATTTGCAAAGCTGGGTGTGTTGTATAAAGACACGAATTATTTTCACCGCATGCACCAGATGTATGCATACACCAAATACAAACACGGCGACAATGGTTTGTACAATGCGGCCGCAGGTTTGTGGTGGCGTGATAAAGATTTTGATCCTCCGTACAAAGAACCCAATGGACAGGATTGCTACTGGAGCCGCGGCAATGGCTGGGTGGTGGCTGCATTGGTAAGGGTATTGAGCATCTTGCCAAAAAATGACCCACACCGTACAGAATATTTGGCCGATTATAATAATATGATGGCGGCGTTACTTCCATTACAAAGAAAAGACGGCTACTGGAACGTGAGTCTTAAAGACAGCAGCAACTTTGGCGGTAAAGAATTAACGGGCACTTCGCTTTTCGTTTATTGCATGGCGTGGGGTATCAACAATAAAATATTAGACAGCAAAACTTATTTACCTGTAATTACCAAAGCCTGGAATGCAATGGCGAAAGAATGTGTGCATCCCAATGGCTTTTTAGGTTTTGTGCAAGGCACGGGCAAAGAGCCTAAAGAATCGCAGCCGGTTACTTATGACAGGGAGCCGGATTTTGAAGACTTTGGGCTGGGCTGCTTTTTACTGGCAGGCAGCGAAGTGTACAAGATTAATAGATAAACTGGTGCTACGCACCAGAGGGGTTGCCACAGATTGCACAGATTACACAAATTTTTTTATGCCTGAATATTCTTTTCTTTGCCTAAAGAAAAGGATATTGCAAAAGCCATAATGGTAATTGTATTTAATTCGTGTAATCTGTGCAATCTGTGGCAAACAAAAAAATCACGTAGTGATTTTAATTTAAAAACATTTCAATGAAAAAAACCTTTCCTATTCTTCTTTTTTTGTGTTCTTTTTTTGTGGCTCATGCGCAACGCACCAAGTATAATTTTAACAGCGACTGGAAAATACGGTTGCAGGACGACAGCACTTTTGCCAATAAAACTTTTATGGATGATTATTGGTCACATGTAACGCTGCCATACGCCTGGAACGAAAATGATGCTTTTAAAAAAGATATTGCCGAGTTGAGTACTGGTGTTGTTTGGTACCGCAAACATTTTAATATTCCTGCCACTGCAAAGGGTCAAAAAGTATTTTTAGAGTTTGAAGGTATTCGCCAGGCAGGTGAGTTTTATTTAAATGGCAAATTCATAGGCCGCCATGAAAATGGTGTTATGGCTTTTGGTTTCGATATCAGTGATGGTGTATTGTTTGGCGATGCAGAAAATGTGATTTCAGCAAGGATAGATAATAGCTGGGATTATAAAGAGAAAGCTACCAACACCAAATTTCAATGGGAGGATAAGAACTTTAATGCCAACTATGGCGGCATAACCAAAAATGTGTATCTGCATATTCTGCCTCGCATTTATCAAACACTTCCCTTGTACAGCAACCTGCAAACCACAGGCGTTTACATCTACGGCACCGATTACAATATTAAAGCAAAAACCGCTACTATACATGCAGAAAGCGAATTGAAGAATGAAACTAATGCAGCACAGAATATTACTTATAGTGTATCGGTAACTGATATGGCTGGCAAAACAGTAAAAACTTTTACTGGAGATAAAATTAGTATTGCACCCGGCGAAACCAAGACAGTAAAAGCAGCTTCGCTTGTAAGTGGATTAAATTTTTGGAGCTGGGGTTATGGTTATTTGTATAATGTAGCAACAACCTTATTGATCAATAATAAAGCAGTTGATTCAGTCATTACCAAAACAGGTTTTAGAAAAACGGCTTTTAAAGATGGCATGATCTATTTGAACGACCGTGTGATAATGGTGCATGGCTATGCACAAAGAACATCTAACGAATGGCCGGCAGTTGGTTTATCGGTTCCTGCATGGCTGAGCGATTACAGCAATGGCATGATAGTTGAAGGCAATGGTAATCTGGTAAGATGGATGCACATCACGCCATGGAAACAGGATATAGAATCGCTGGATCGCATGGGCTTGATGCAGAGTATGCAGGCAGGCGATGCAGAAGCAGATGTAACAGGTATACGCTGGACGCAACGCACCGCATTGATGAGAGACGCTATCATTTACAACCGCAATAATCCCAGTATCATTTTTTATGAGTGCGGCAACAAAGGCATCAGCGAAAACAATATGGCAGACATGAAAGCCATTCGTGACAAATATGATCCGCAGGGTGGCCGTGCTATTGGCAGCAGGGAAATGCTGAACAGTAAAATTGCAGAGTATGGTGGTGAAATGTTGTACACCAATAAGAGTGCCCATATTCCTTTTTGGGCAATGGAATACAGCCGGGATGAAGGCTCAAGAAAATATTGGGATGATTACACGCCGCCTTATCACAAAGATGGGGATGGCCCATTATTGAAAGGGCAGCCTGCACCAGAATATAATCGCAATATGGAAAGCCATGCGGTAGAAAATGTAAAGCGCTGGTTCGAGTTCTGGAACGAAAGACCGGGTACAGGAAAGCGTGTAAGCGCTGGCGGTGTAAACATTGTTTGGAGCGAAACCAATACCCATCACCGTGGCGCACAAAATTACCGCACCAGCGGGGAAGTGGATGCACTGCGTATTAAGAAAGAAAATTTTTACGCCAACCAGGTCATGTGGGATGGTTGGGTAAACCCTGAACAGCAGCACCTGCACATCATCGGCCATTGGAGTTATGAAAATGGTGTGAAGAAGGATATTTTTGTAGTGAGTACGGCGGCAAAAGTAGAATTGAAAGTAAATGGAGTGTCGCAGGGTTTTGGAACTAAAAGCGATGGCTTTCTTTTCACTTTTAAAAATATAGAATGGCAGCCTGGAGAAATTAGCGCACGAGGATTTGATGAAAAAAATAACATAGTTTGTGCAGATAAGATTGCCACTGTGGGCAAACCTGTTGCCCTAAAATTAACTGCTATAAAAAGACCCAATGATTTTATTGCCGATGGCCACGACCTGGAACTGGTAGAAGTAGAAGTGGTAGATGCAAAAGGCAATCGCTGCCCAAGGGCAATGAATATGATCAGTTATAATGTAGATGGCCCTGCAGTATGGCGTGGCGGTATGGCTATTGGCCCGGATAACTATATTTTGTCACAAAGTTTTCCGGTGGAAGGCGGTGTGAATAGGTTTTTAATTCGTTCTGCTACTTCGCCGGGTATGATAACTATTACAGCAACTTCACCGGGATTAGAATCTGCTATCATTCTTTTAACCAGTAAACCATTTGTATCGGACCGTGGCTTGTCTACTATGTTGCCTTCGGATGGGCTGGTGAGTAATTTGCAAAGAGGGCCAACACCTGCAACCCCATCGTATACCATTACACGAAATTCAATTAATATCATAAAAGCAACAGCGGGTGCAAATGCCGATAGCGCTTTTGCCAGCTATGATGATAATGAAACAACAGACTGGGTGAATGATGGTAAATTATCTACTGCCTGGATTGAATATGAATTGGCAAGGCCTGCAACAGTGAGTGAGATAGAACTAAAGCTGAATAATTTCCGCAACCGCAGTTACCCTATTCGTATTACGGTTGATGGCAAAGAAGTTTTTAACGGCGATACCCAAAAGAGCCTTGGCTATTTTACAGCGGTGTGCAAACCAACGCCGGGTAAAAAAGTGCGGATTGAATTAGCGAAAGAAAGTACAGGTAATAATAATAGTGGGGTGGAAGTCTCCGGGAAAAAATTAGACGATGGTGTGGTGAGAGATGATAGCAAGGCGAAGGGAACGTTGAGTATTATAGAGGTAGAAGTTTATGAGAGGTTATGAGGGGTTGAAGGTTGAAAGTTGTGCAAATACTCAATGCTCAATATTGCGTGTTGAACATTGATTATTGAACATTTATTAAAAGAATTTCGATAAAAGAAAAACTTGTCCATGCATAAAATCATCACCACCATTTTATTGCTCTCTTTTATTTCTGTTACAGCCCAGCAAAAAAAGAAACCTAATATCATTTTCATTTTGGCAGATGATTTGGGCTATGCTGATGTGGGCTGTTATGGCCAACAAAAAACAGAAACACCCTTTATAGATGCACTTGCGGCACGGGGATTAAAATTTACCCAATATTATTCCGGCTCTACTGTATGTGCGCCTGCACGTACCACATTTATGACAGGCATGCACACGGGCCATACGCCTATAAGAGGCAATAAAACTTTAACACCAGAAGGGCAGGTACCCCTTGGCGATAGTATTGAAACGATTGCAAACATCTTGCAAAAGAATGGGTACAACACCGGGGCATTTGGTAAATGGAGTATGGGGTTTATTACTACTTCCGGCGATCCCAATAAAAAAGGCTTTGATGAATTTTACGGTTACAATTGCCAGTCGTTGGCGCATGATTATTATCCTGATCATTTATGGAGCAATCATAGCCGCATTGATTTTTTGCAAAATAAAAAAGCAGCTATTACTTATTCAGCAGATACTATTCATGCTGAAGCTATGCAATTCTTGGGCAGGCAAAGCAATGATAAACCTTTCTTTTTATACCTGCCTTATACATTGCCGCATGGCGATGTAATAGCACCACACGATAGTGTGTATAATTATTACGTGAAAAAATTTAACGAGAAAGCTTTAATTGATACCAGTAAAAAAGTGAGAAAATATTTTGAGCCTTATCCCCATGCAGCATTTGCGGCAATGGTACATCGGTTGGATAAATATGTTGGCGATGTGGTAAGGATTGTTCATGATAAAGGGTTGGAAGAAAATACACTGATCATTTTTTGCAGTGATAACGGGCCGCATAGAGAAAATGGAGGCGATCCGGATTTTTTTGCCAATCATGGTATATACCGCGGTATAAAAAGAGATTTGTATGAAGGTGGTATACGGGTGCCATTCATTGCTTACTGGAAAGGAATGGTGCAACCCGGCGTAACCGATCAATGGCTTACCATGTGGGATATGTTTCCCACTTTTGAAGAGCTTGCCGGCGTTTCAATCACAAAAAAGATAGATGGTATTTCTGTAGCGCCCACTTTATGGCAGCATAAAAAACAAGGAGCGCATAAATATTTATATTGGGAATTTCATGAAAATAATGGACGGCAAGCGATGCGGTGGAAGCATTGGAAACTGATTAAACTCAACGTAAATATTGCTGCTGATACAAAGCTGGAATTGTATGATTTGGATAAAGATCCGGGAGAACAAAATAATATCGTTGAGCTGCATAGCCGTATAGTAAAGAAAATGAATAAAATGATAAAGACGGCACATTCACCCAGTGCCGATTGGCCGTTATTGCCGGATGAGGTGAAGGGGAAAACCCTGATTAATGATTGACGAGACAATCGCCTACGGCGGTTGAGTATAGAACTCAGATTTTTATGATAATTATGAATGATTATGATTTTTATCTGCACAAATCTTAATCATCATAAAAAACTGCGTTCCAATAGCGCCGCAGGCGCTTAACATTTGTTAAAATAGCATCTCTTTCCAATCAGGGCACTACAGGATGGATAGGCTACATGGATAGAATAAGTTGTGTAAGTTTTTGCTATATAACAACGATTGTATCATTACTCAAAAACCTATACAATGAGATTTCTGCTGACAGCACTGCTGTGTGCCTCTACCTTTATATCATTAAAAGCCCAGGAAGTTTTAGAAACAGGCGGTAAAAAAATGCCTGATGAATGGATAGATAAAGATACCCATCATAAAATAGTAAAGTTATCTGCAGCGTTGCCGGGCAATAGTTTGAGTTTTTATTTTCACAACGATCCATTTATAGGAAACGAAATGATCTTTTACAACAGCAGCAAACAAAAAGCCAGCGACGTAACGGATATGAAAAAAGAGGCAGCACCTGCAACTAATATCAACAACACGCAAATCTATAGTGTTGACCTTGCCACAAAAAAAATCAGGCAACTTACTTTTTCGGCTTTACCCATGAGTGGTGAAGTGGTTTGTGAGAAAACTAAAACAATTTTTTACCAGGTTAAAGACAGTATTTTTTCTTTAGGATTGCACGATGCAAAACCAAAATTGGTTTTTGTTTTTCCAGAAGATTTTAAATCGGCTATCATGACGGTGAATGTAGATGGTACGCTGCTTGCTGGTTCAAGGGCAACTGATGCAGAAAAAGAAATCTTAAAAAACAATCCCAACAAGAGTAGTTTTTTCAATTTAATTTATGATGCCCATTTGCCAAAAACTTTATTCACCATAAATGTTAAGACCGGTAAGCTTGATAAGATATTTACCGACAGTGCCTGGCTAAATCATTTGCAATTTTCTACCACCAATCCTGCGCTGTTATCTTTTTGCCATGAAGGGCCATGGCATAAAGTGAATAGGATATGGCATATTGATGTGAACACCAAAAAAATAACACAGGTTCATCATCGTACAATCGACATGGAAATATGGGGACATGAATGGTTTGGCAAAAGTGGCAAAACGATGTGGTTTGATTTGCAACAACCTAAAGGTGAAACTTTTTTTGTAGGTGGTTATGATGTTGCTACCGGAAAAGAGAAAAAATATAGTCTTGTTAGAAATGACTGGAGTGTACATTACAATTCCAATGCAACAGAAACTTTATTTGCCGGTGATGGCGGCGATCCTGGTGCAGTGGCAAAGGCTCCCGATGGGCAATGGATAAATCTATTCACGCCCAATGGGGGTCATTTTGATACGGAAAAATTGGTGAACATGAAACACCATCAATATAAACTGGAACCCAATGTGCATTTTAGCCCGGATGGAAAGTGGATTATTTTCAGGGCGAATTTTGAAGGGGAGAGTGGGGTGTATGCGGTAGAGATCAAAAAAAGTTGAAGGTTGAATGGTCAATGTTCAATGAAGAGTGTTTGTAAAATAAAAAGTTTTATGAGAAAAGTATTGCTTACGGTTTTGGTATCAGGTATGTTTGGTTTGGGGTTTGCGCAGGTGCAATGGCCGGCGGTTACTTCACAAACAAAACCATGGAGCAGGTGGTGGTGGCTGGGCAGCCAGGTGAAGAAAGTTGATTTGACAACGGTAATGGAGCAATACCAACAAGCCGGATTGGGTGGATTGGAAATAACGCCTATTTATGGCGTACAACATGAGGAAGATCAATACATTCCTTTTTTAACGCCGCAGTGGATGGATGTTTTTGACCATACTTTAAAAGAAGCCAAACGTTTGAATTTAGGAATAGACCTTGCTAACGCTACCGGATGGCCGTTTGGCGGTCCATGGATTGGTGATGAAGATGCTTGCAAGAATATGCAGATTAAAACCTTCAGCCTTAAAGGAGGTGAAACTTTGAGTGATACAATACAATTTATGCAGGAATCTTTGGTGCGTACAGAAAACGGCAAGGCATTAAAAGCAGAGGATTTATTACAACCGATTTCGGCAAATAAAAATATACAGGCGCTTGCAATTGACCAGGTGCGTTTTAGAAGGCCGCTGCCTTTGCAGGTATTGATGGCTTATTCCGATGCTGGTGAAAAAATTGACCTTACCAATAAAGTAAGTGTCAATGGAAAATTAAACTGGACGGCACCAAACGGAAAATGGAATTTATATGCTTTGTTTATGGGCTGGCATGGTAAGCAGGTCGAACGTGCAGCACCGGGTGGCGAAGGCAATGTAATCGATCATTTTTCAGCAACAGCATTGCAACATTACTTAAAACGTTTTGATGATGCTTTTAAAGGGAAGGACTTAAGTGCATTGCGTGGTTTTTTCAATGATTCGTATGAAGTTGATGATGCAAGAGGGCAATCGAATTATACCCCATTGCTGTTTGAAGAATTTAAAAAAAGAAGAGGGTACGACTTAAAAATGGAACTGCCTGCATTATTTACTAAAACATCAACTGACAGAACCAACCGCATCCTCTGCGATTACAGGATGACGATAGATGAACTTATCTTAGAAAAATTTACGACAGGGTGGAAAAATTGGGCACATAGCAAAGGAAAGATCGTTCGCAACCAATCGCACGGTTCACCTGCCAATACTCTGGATCTTTACGGTGTGGTGGATATACCGGAAACAGAAGGCACAGAAATATTGCGTATCAAATTTGCTCCGTCTACTTCGCATGTAATGGGCAAGCAGCTGGCGGCGTCAGAATCAGCAACCTGGCTGAATGAACATTTTGTATCGTCATTGAGTGACGTTAAAAAAGCATTGGATGTTTATTTTATTGGCGGTGTAAATCATATTGTATATCACGGCACGGTGTATTCGCCGCCATCGGAGCCATGGCCCGGCCGCCTGTTTTATGCCGCGGTAGAGTTCACCCAGGCTAACCCTTTCTGGAATAATTTTAATGCATTAAATACTTATGTAACCAGAACGCAATCTTTTTTGCAGCAGGGCAAACCTGATAATGATGTGTTGTTGTATTTTCCTATCTACGATAAATATTCTGAGCCAGGAAGAGATTTGCTATTGCATTTTGATGGTATGAAACCCGATTTTAATGGAACGCCATTTGAAACATCGGCGCATGATATGCAAACAAAGGGCTACGCTTTTGATTATATCTCCGATAGGCAGATCTTGAATTTGCAAACAGCCAATGCGAAAATTACAACAGGTGGTACATCTTACCAAACCATATTATTACCCGCTTGCAAATTTATGAAGCTAGAAACCTTGCAGCATTTGATTGAACTTGCAAAAAATGGCGCTACTGTTATTGCCTATAAAAATTTGCCCGGAGATGTGCCAGGTTACGGACAATTAGAAAAAAATACCGCAGCGTTTAAAAAATTGATAGCACAATTAAGCTTTGGTTCTACCGATATTGGCAATGTGCAAATGGCCACTGTTGGTAAAGGCAGGTTTTTATTGGGAGATAATTTAGATGATCTTTTACATGCTGCTATTATAAGGCGGGAAACGATGGTAGAAAAAGGTATTGAATTTGCCCGTCGTAAAAATGCTGATGGTTCTGAATTTTATTTTGTTGCAAACCGCAGCAATAAAATAATTGAAGATTGGGTGCCTTTGCAAACTAAAGCTGCTGTTGCTACTTTGTATAATCCTATGGACGGACAATTAGGTATTGCCCGATACAAGATTGAAAATAATGGTATGCAAGTATATATAAGACTTGCGCCGGATGAAAGTTATATCATTCAAACATCGAATAAAAAGATCAATGGTGTTTCTTATCCTTATATTCAAACGGGTGCTACCCCTGTTGCCATTGGCAGCGAATGGAAATTGCAATTTACCGAAGGCGGGCCTGCATTACCTTTACCAGTTACATTAAATGCATTAAAACCATGGACGTCGTTGGATGACAATAGTTATAAAATATTTTCTGGTACTGCATCTTACAGTACTCATTTTAAAAAACCTGCGGGTAACGCAGCACAATATTTACTAAATCTGGGTAAGGTAGATGAAAGTGCGCAGGTATTTATCAATGGGAAAAAGATAGCTACGCTGATTGGGCCTTTGTATGAAGTGGTGATAGCTGCTAAAGATTTAAAAGAAGATAATCTTATTGAAATAAAAGTAGCCAATAGTATGGCCAACCGAATTATAGATCTGGATAAAAGAAAAGTAACCTGGAAAAAATTCAACAATACTAACTTTCCGGCAAGGCTTCCACAAAACAGGGGAGCAGATGGGCTATTTGATGCTTCAAAATGGGAACCTAAGGTATCTGGACTAACAGGGCCGGTTACCTTAACAGAAATTGTAAAGTAAAATTTAAGTATCTGTTTTAAAAATTGCTGCTATAACGATATAAAGAACTAACCTTACTGCTAATTTATTATTGAAATATATCAATATTTTATTGATACGGTCATTTCTTTGAAATATAGTACTGGCAAGGCTTTCAGTAAAATTAATTACAGGATGGAACAGGATGATTTCAGCAGCGAATCAATATACTTTTATTTTGGATTTGTCTATTCTCACTACTAAAAAATTGCTGTATGAAATTAAATTTAAACCTACCAAGGCGTATTTTTTTAACGCTTTTGGTTTTTCTTTTTTTCTCGTTTTATTCAACTGCTCAAAATTCTTTCGCTGTAAGCGGAAAAGTTACTGACGAAAATGGCAAGGGATTGCCTGGCGTAACAGTAACGGTTAAAGGTACCGGTACAAGTACCGTTACATCAACAGACGGTTCTTATATGATCAATGCCACATCCGGCAGAGATGTACTGGTATTCACCTATGTGGGCTATCAGCCGAGTGAATTGTCTATCAACAGAAAATCTGTTGTAGATATTTCTCTTACCTTATCGCAAAGATTGCTGGATGATGTTGTGGTGATAGGTTATGGTACTCAAAAGAAAAGAAATGTAGCCGGTGCCGTTAGTAAATTAAAAAACGACAACTTTGATGAACGTGCTGTTACCCGTGTAGACCAGGTATTGGTTGGTCAATTGGCTGGTGTTAATGTAAAACAAAATACTGGTGTTCCTGGTAAAGCATTTAGTATCCAAGTACGTGGTTCTGGTTCTATCAGTGGTGGTAATGAGCCATTGTATGTAATTGACGGATTTCCTTTAACGCCAAACTCCAGTAATACTGGTAATGGTAGTTTTAGTACCGGCAACCCGCTGGATAATATCAATCCTAATGATATTGAAAGTGTAGAAGTTTTAAAAGATGCTGCTGCAGCCGCCATCTATGGATCAAGGGCCTCTAACGGCGTGGTACTAATAACTACTAAACGTGGCCAAGTAGGTAGAGCAAGAGTTACTTTTAATTCATACATGGGATATAACCAGGCATCCAAAAAATTGGATATGATGAATGGCGACCAATGGATTCAAAATGCTACTGAAGTCATCAATGCTCAATATGTAGCAAAATACGGAGCTGTTGGTGCAACAGCAAATGATGACCAAGCGACCAGGATAGCAAAAAATGGAGGGCTTTTTGATGCTAACTACGTGCTGGATCCTCGGTGGGCACAACCCGGACATCCTGGTTTAGAGTTTGTAGATTGGCAGGATGCAATAGAACAAAAGGGGAATATGCAGAATCAAGAAATCTCGGTCAGTGGTGGTACAGATGCGGTAAAATATTTTATGTCGGGAAACTACGCTAATCAGGAAAGTTTTGTAAAGAAGATTGGTTACAAGACATATTCTCTAAGGGCAAATTTAGATATCACTGCCTCTAAGCGATTAAAATTTGGCGTTTACATAACTCCGACCTATTCAGAAACGCAGGACCCTGGTATTGATGGGCAAAATGCTATTTTTCATCAGATACTAAGCCAATCACCTGTTCAGGAAGATACAGTGGGTTTGTTTCCCAATGTAGGTAAAAACCTGCTTTATCTTTATAGTAACTCCATCCAGCCTTACGGCAGATTGATGTATGCAAAAGGTACAACAAAAAGATTCCGTACACTTGGTACAATCTATGGAGAATTACAGATTATTAAAGGGTTGGCATTTAGAACTTCTGTCAATTTAGATAATACAGATAACATTGCAACTACCTACGTGCCATACATAATAGTTGGCAATGGCACCAAGGGAGTAAACGGTGCAGCCGATGTAAATCCAAGAATATTTACCGGAGCCAACAACCTGCTTGCCAATACCAGTGGTACTTATAACAGTTACAGGAGGCAAACATTTGTGAACGAAAATACGCTAACTTATAATACCATATTTAAAAAAGATCACAGTATAAATTTACTGGCAGGGTATTCTTATAATTTTGATCGTTTGGACAGGGCGTCACTGAGTTCAAACGGAGGATATACAAGTGCTGTAATACAAACCCTAAATGCGGCTGCTGCCGTTACTGGTAACACTACTTCCACACAAAGTGTATTGATCTCTTATTTTGGTCGTTTGCAATATGGCTTTAAGGACAAATATTTTTTGAATGCAAGTATTCGTCGTGATGGTTCATCCAGATTTGGTATAAATAATCAGTTTGGTGTATTCCCATCCGTATCATTGAAATGGATAGCCAGCGATGAAGACTTTATGAAGTCAATAACTGTACTCAGCGATCTTAAAATAAGGGCTAGTTATGGGGTTAACGGAAATAACAATTTACCTAATGATTATGCCAGTATCCCTACCATCGCCTCGGCAGGATATGTTTTTGGAGCGCCTGCAGCCGTTATCGGTCAGGCACCAAATGTGTTGGCCAACCCCGACCTTCAATGGGAAAAATCTCAAACGTATGATTTGGGATTCGATTTTGGAATCCTTAAAAACAGGATAACAGGTTCTTTCGATTACTACAATAAATTGAATACAGACTTGTTGTTAAATGTTCAGGTTCCATCTGCAACTGGTTTTTCATCTTATCTTAGTAACGTTGGTTCAGTAAGAAATATCGGGCAGGAATACGAAATAAATAGCCGCAATATGGTAGGTAAATTCCAGTGGAACACTACCCTTGTTTTAACCCACAATACCAACAAAATAGTGGCACTGGCTCCGGGGCAAACACAAATCATCATTCCTCAAGGCAATAATGTTACTGATCAGATATTGCGTGTAGGATATGCTTTAAATAGCATTTATGTCTTACAATCACTAGGCCCATTAAGTGCGGATGATATTGCGAAAAATGTAGCCAGGTATGGTGCTGAACAAGAGGGAGACTTGAAATACCAGGATACTAACGGAGATGGTGTAATAACTGAAGCGGATAAAGTAATAGTAGGCCATCCAAATCCGGATTACACTTATGGTATTACCAACACTTTTAGATACAAAGGTTTTGACCTGAGCGTATTGGTACAGGGTCAATGGGGAGGTTCAATTTATTCGGAATTAGGAAGAGCGGTTAACCGTCCCGGTCAGGGAAAATCAGATAACCATACTGCAGATTATGTAGACAGGTGGATATCTGCTGCAAATCCCGGAGCAGGTAGATATGGGAAGACTTATTCAACCTATTATAGCCCTATAACTTCTGCCACGGATAATTTATTTTCATCCGATTATGTACGAGTACGGGATATAACGGTAGGGTATAACTTAAAAGCAGTAATAAAAAAGAATTTTATACAGGGTGCAAGGCTTTACTTCACTTTAGAAAACTTTTTTGGCCATGATAAATATAAGAATGGCCTTAATCCTGATGCTGTAAATACCAGTTCAAGTTCCAATTCGGCGTATCCGGCGGCAGGCGATTATGGCGGGATACCACTGCCAAAATCATTGATTTTTGGATTAAATGTAACTTTTTAATTATCCTAATTTTAATAAAATGAAACAGAAAATTTTTATCTTAATTATAGCGACGGGAATCTTAGCATTATCCTGTACAAAGAAATTGGATCAAGTACCACTTTCATCGGCTACAACGGTAACTTTCTACCAACAACCGAGTGATTTTATTCAGGCTATTAATGCTGCCTACAATTCTCTCAGAGGATATCCCGACAGGCAGCTTTTTCTATCGGAAGTACGGTCGGATAATATCTACCCTAGTAATGATGTGGCCCGTGACCCTGATCCCATCAATAATTTTGCAGTTGGTATTGCTGCTAATACGTATGTGGAAGAAGCATGGGGAGCTGATTATAGTGGTATATTCAAAGCCAACACCGTTATTGAACAGGTTGCATTAAATAGCAGTGCTGTTGGCTCAGTGCCTCTGGCAACAAGGTTAACAGCAGAAGCGAAATTCCTGCGCGCCTTTTATTACTTTGACCTTGTTAGATTGTATGGTAAAGTTCCTGTTATAGATCATACACTGGCCGCTGCCGAAGCCAATACTATTCCTCGCAGCCCTGTAGCTGATGTATATACACTTATGATTGCTGATCTTCAGTTTGCAATAGCCAATTTACCTGCTAATTATAGCGGCGTATTTCCTTCCTATACTGCAACCGATGTTGGAAGGGCTACCAAGTATGCAGCTGAAGCAACGCTTGCAAAAGTTTATATGACCCGTTCTGGACCCTCTTATGGAATTGAAGGTGCAGGTATGGGATTAAATGAGTGGCCTCTTGCACTTCCTTTATTACAGGATATAATTACAAACGGCGGGTTTGTATTTAACCCTGCTGCATATGCTTTTCCCACCCCGGCTACCGGTATCTTTTCATATACCAACCAAAGCCCCACTACTAACAAAGAAGCCATATTTGATGTAATGTATATTGCTGGCCAAAGCCCTGTTTTAGGAGCCACCTATCCATGGCAACTTGTTCCACAAACCTATTTCAATAGTTTAGGTACTAACAGTACAGCCTTAAACGGAGCTCTCGGAACGCCATCCGTTTCGGCCAATTTGGTAGCGAGTTATACGGTAACTGATACACGCAAAGTACCTTTTATACACACAACAACTGTTGGAAGCGATACAAAACCTTTCTTTAGAAAATATTTGGATACTACCAAGATATCAACAGCCAGCCGTTTTGATTGGGCTATTAATTTTATAGCTATCAGGTACACGGATATACTAATGTTTAAAGCGGAATGTATTTTGCATGGCGCACCAGGTTTACAAACCGATGTTGATGCAATTGTTAACCAGGTAAGAGCAAGAGCGGGGCTCACTCCATTAGTAGGGGTTACTTTAGCACAGTTATTTGACGAACGTAGGAGAGAGTTTGCAGGCGAAGGGTCACGCTGGTTCGACCTGCAACGAAGCGGCAACCTTATTACTATTATGAATGCATGGATAGCAACTGAAGATGCTACACTTAAAAAAATGAACCAGGTAACAGCAAATGCCATTATATACCCTGTGCCACAGTCACAGTTAGATGCTGCACCAGGTTTATATACGCAAAACCCGGGGTATTGAGTGTCACGAATAGAGAGCAATCTCGAATTAGATCTTTGAGTTTGTTATTTAATGCTATGTAAATGATGATGGCAGACCCATCGGTAGCGACTTGCAGGAGTAGCTATCAAACCAC
>Ga0265327_10000489_pt1 | contig 69801 bp, 63 predicted proteins | sample 41621metaG_FD_202089 | JGI IMG/M metagenome (GOLD analysis project Ga0265327, IMG submission 202089) | Rhizosphere microbial communities from Carex aquatilis grown in University of Washington, Seatle, WA, United States - 4-16-21 metaG | ecosystem: Host-associated > Plants > Roots > Rhizosphere...
CAGCGTCGGCAAGATCCTGGCCATGTGCGTGGTGGCCGTGGTGGCCGTGCCGCTGGCCCGGGTGGTGACGTTCGGCCTGATGGGGCGGGCGCCCACCGGCTCGGTGCCGGTCATCGTGGTCGGCACCGGCAAGCTGGCCCAGACCGTGGCCAGCCACCTGCGGGCGCACTCGAGCGTCAACTTCGTCGGATTCGTGGACGACAGCCCGCTGGGCCGCAGCGACGTGCTGGGCGAGCTCGAGGACCTCCCGGAGCTGTGCCGCCGCTACGACGTGGCCCGGGTGGTCGTCTGCTTCTCTCGGACCCACCCCGAGCGCACCACCGAGATGCTGAAGTCGCTCTCGGGCAAGGTCGGCGTCTCCATCGTGCCCCGCTACTACGAGCTCATCACCGCCCGGTCGCACGTGGAGGACCTGTCCGGGCTGCCCATGATCGACATCGCCCCGGCGTCGCTGTCGGCCAGCTCGCGGTTCTTCAAGCGCACCTTCGACGTGGTCGTCTCCTCGGCCATCCTGGTGGTGCTCTCCCCCTTCCTGGCCGCCGTGGCCGTCCTCATCAAGGTCACCAGCCCCGGACCGGTCTTCTTCCGCCAGGAGCGGACGGGCCGGGACGAGCGGACCTTCTCGGTGCTCAAGTTCCGCACCATGTACCAGGACGCCGAGGCCCGCAAGGCCGAGATCCTCCACCTCAACGAGGTCGACGGCCCCCTGTTCAAGGTGGTCGACGACCCCCGGGTGACCCGGGTCGGCCGCTTCCTGCGGCGGACCAGCCTGGACGAGCTGCCCCAGCTGATCAACGTCTGGAAGGGCGACATGTCGCTGGTGGGCCCCCGCCCCTTCGTGGTCGAGGAGGCGGCGGGCATCGAGGGCTGGGCCCGCAAGCGCTTCGAGGCCCGGCCGGGCATGACCGGCCTGTGGCAGGTGTCGGGCCGCAACGAGCTCTCCCACCTCGAACTGTGCCGCCTCGACTACCTCTACGTCGCCTCGTGGTCGTTCTGGTGGGACATGCAGATTCTCTGGCAGACCCCGGCGACCATCTTCAAGGGTCGCGGCGCCTCCTGATCCGGGGCGTCAGGCCGGGGTACGCACCTCGTCGACCACGGCGGCCACCGAGGCGAGGAACCGGGCCGGGGCGTAGCGGGCGGCGTGGTCGACCAGCGCCTCCTCCGACCACGTGACGGCGGCCAGGCGGTCGACGGCCCCGGCGATGGCCGCCGGGGTGGGCTCGTCGAAGTACACCCCCGTCACGCCCTCCTCGATGGTGTCGAGGAAGCCGCCCCAGCGCAGCGCGGCTGTCGGCCGGCCGAAGGCGGCCGCCTCGACCGGGGTGAGCCCGAAGTCCTCGTAGGAGGCGGCCACGAGGCCGGCGCAGTTGGCGTACAGCCACCGCAGCTCGTCGTCCTCCACCCGGCCGAGCACGGTCACGTTGGCCGGGGCCGATGCCGTGAGCTCGTCGGCCAGTGGGCCCGTGCCCACCACCACCAGCCGGTGGTCGGGCCGCTCGGCGAAGGCGGCGACGACGGCCGCCACGTTCTTGTAGGGGAGGAGCCGGGACACGCACAGGAAGGCGCCGGGCTCGACGCCCCGGGGCGCCCGGCGGGGGGCGGTCACGTCGATGTCCACCGGCGGGGGGACGACGTCGGCGTCGATCCCGTAGATGTCGGCCACCCGGGCCCGCACCACCCGGGAGTTGACCAGGTAGCGGTCGGCGGTGGCGGCTGCCCGGCGGTCCCACCGCCGCAGCGGGGGGGCCAGCACGGCCAGCGCGGCGGACGACAGGCGCGACGAGTCGGCCAGGTACTGATCGCGTTGGTAGAGCCACCGGGCCGGGTTGTGGCAGTAGACGATCTTGGCCCCGGTGACCGGTGCCCCGTGGGCCCAGCCGCTCGACGAGCAGATGGTGACGTCGGCGTCGATGCGTAGGCGGTCGAAGGCGGGGGCGAGGAAGGGGAGGGCCAGGCGGTGGTGGTCGCGCAGGGGTCCGATCCGGTCGAGGGGCGAGGTCACCACGCTGTGGTGACGGAACTCCGGGAAGGTCCCGTCCGGGTCATACAGGGAGGTGTGGACCGCCGCCCCGGGATAGCCGTCGGCCAGTGCCAGCACGACCCGCTCGGCCCCGCCCCGCTGTGTCAGGTAGTCGTGGGCCAGGGCGACGTCGGGACGACTCACGTAGCGCCGGCCGCCACCGGCGGGGCGCCGACCTGGACGTCGACCGAGGCGATCTTGCCGTCGGTCAGGCGCCAGACCTGGGTCTCGTCGCACTCGACCCGTCGGCCGGTGCTGTCGTCGAAGACGAGGTGGGAGGTGGTGACGACGGTCTCGCCGTCGGCCGTCAGCGACGTCTGCACGGCCTCGACGAAGTTGACCGCGGCCAGGGCGCCGAGCAGGGCGGCGATGCCGCGCCGGCCCGAGTAGACGCCGATCCACGGCACGGCCAGCACGTCGGGGCCGCGTACCGTCCAGATGATCTCCCGCAGCATGTGGGTCAGGATGAGGAGCACGTCACCCTGCTCCAGCGCCGTCGTGACCGCACGGACGACCTCGGTGTTTGTCATCAGGCTCTCCAGGGGGCGGACGGGACCACCGGCGGCGGACGAGCGGGGACCCTCGGGATCCGTGACGCCGCCGGACGCCCCGAGGCTAGTCGGGGGGTCCTCGGCGGCACCAACGGTAGGATGCGCCTGTCCAGGTCCTCTTCGTCTGCACCGCCAACATCTGCCGGTCACCCATGGCCGCCGCCCTCTTCGCCGGGCAGGCGGCCGCCCACGCGGGCCGGCCCCGGGTGGCCTCGGCGGGCCTGGGCGAGGCGGGCGTCCCGGCGCCCGACGAGGTGCTGGAGGTCATGCTGCGACGCGGCGTGGACCTGACCGCCCACCGCAGCACCACCCTGACGGCGCCGATGGTGTCCGCTGCCGACCTGGTGGTCGGGATGAGCCTGCGGCACGTCCAGGAGGCCGTGCTGCTGGACCCGACGGCGTGGCAGCGCACGTTCCGGCTGAAGGAGCTGGTGAAGCGGGGCGGCTTCATCGGCCCGCGGCTGCCGGGCCAGGACACCGCCACCTGGGTCCGGGCGGCTCAGGGCGACCGCGACCGCAGCGCGCTGGCCCACGTGTCGCCGGGGGACGACGTGGCCGACCCGTTCGGCGGCCCCTACGCCGGGTACGAGGCCACCGCCGTCGAGCTCGACGAGCTGACCGGCCGCCTGGCCGGCCTGCTCTGGCCGGAGCACTGAGCCGGGCCGGCGCGGCCCAGTTCGGGACCATGTGGACGTGAGCCCCGCACCCCCCGATCCACCCGCCCCCGCCGGGACGCCCGAGCCGGGCGGCTTCCGGACCCGCGACCTACCCGATGGCGGGGTCGAGTTCGTGCTCGACGACCCGGTGCTGGCCTGCGTGGTGGTCGACGCCCGGGTCACCCTGCGGTTCGGTCTGACCGACGTGGTCCTGGGCGACCCGTTCGACCTCGAGGTGGACGGCGTCGGCCACCGGCTCGACCCTGCCCACCCGGAGACGCTCGGCCCGCTGCTGGCCTGCATTCCGGGTGCCGCCCGCTGGCTCCATGCCGCGCCCGGCGGCGAGCTGGTGCTGGTCCTGATGCAGGGCCAACGGCTGGTGGTGCCCGGCCCGGCGGTGCGGCTCGCCTGGACGGTGGGTCCGGCCGGCGGCTGACCGGGCGCGGTCAGTCCGTCAGCAGCTCCGGGTGGCGGGACTCGACCATGCGGCGCATGCCGTCCCGCCAGGCCACGGCGGTGGGGCCCACCAGCTCGTGCATGCGGGTGACGTCGATGGCCACGCTGTCGATGGTCTCGGTGGTGGGGGCGAACTCCGGGGTCAGCCCGGTCAGGTCGCCCAGGTAGCCGCACCACTCCTCGATGCTGGCCGCCTCGCTGCCGCCCCAGTTGACGACGGTGGCCGGCGTGCCGGCCGCACCGAGCAGGCGCGGCACCATGGCGATGATGTCGTCCTCGTGGATGGGGTGGTAGATGCTCGGCGCGTCGACGTGCACGGGCACCGGTGAGCCGTGCAGCATCATCTCGAGGTGGATGGCCGGCCAGCCGCCCCGGTCGCCGTAGGGGACCGACAGCCGGGCGATGGTGGTCGGCAGCCCGAACCGGTCGGCGGCCCACAGGGCCGTCGCCTCGGCCGCGATCTTGCAGATGCTGTAGGTCCGCAGGAACGGCCACACGCCGTGGTTGTCGCCCAGGGGGTCGCCCTCGGCGAACTCGTGGTGGCCCATCGGGCGGTAGACGCCGGTGGTGGAGCAGTGCAGGAAGGCCCGGGCCTCCCGGTGGTGCTCCATCAGCGAGGCGAGCCCGCCGCTGTTGGCCCGCAGGTCCGGCTCCCACTCGTTGGACTTGGCCACCGCCATGTTGACCACGTAGTCGGCGTCGGCCGGCAGCCCCGAGACGTCGCCGCTCAGCAGGTCGATCGGCACGCAGCGCACCCCGGCCGCCTCGAGGCGGGAGCGGGCGGCGTCGTCGCGGAACCGGGCCCCGGCCACCACGTCGTTGGTGGCGGCCAGCGCGATGGCCACCGGCTCGGCCACCTGGCCGGTGGCGCCGGTGACGACGACAGTGCTGCCGGTCAGTTCGACTGCGGCCATGGCGGTGCTCCTCACGGTCGGGTGCCTCGGACGGGTGGCGGCATCCTAGGACGGCCGACGTGAGGCCGCCTCGGCGACGAGGTCGCCGAGCTGGTCCGGCGTGGCGGCGATCCGGGTGGCGCCCGCCGCCGTCAGCTCGTGCCTGCCGCCGAAGCCCCAGGCGACCCCGACGAAGCCGGTGGCGAGGGCGCGTGCCCCCTCGGCGTCGTGGCGCCGGTCGCCGACCATGACGACCCGGTGACCGTCGTCCACGTCGAGCTCCGTGAGGGCGGCCGCCATCACGGCCGCCTTGTCGGGGCGCGACCCGTCGGGCTCGGCGCCGGCCACCACGGCGAAGTGCCGGTCCAGGCCGGCCCGGTCCAGGACACGGACGGCCGAGCCGGTCCGCTTGGAGGTGGCCACCCCCAGGCGCAGGCCGAGGCGGCCGAGCCGGTCGAGCAGCCCGGCCACGCCCGGGTAGACCGTGAAGTCGAAGATGCCGTCGGCCAGGTAGTGGCGCCGGTAGGCGGCTATGACCCCGTCGAGCTGCTCGTCGGCGATGCCGAGTCCGCCGAAGGCGTCCTCCAGGGGCGGCCCGACGAAGGCCCGCAGCTGGTGCGGCGTGAGGGGCGGCCGGTCGAACTCGGCGAGCGCCCGATCGGCGGCCCCGGCGATGCCCCGGCCGGAGTCGATCAGGGTGCCGTCGAGGTCGAAGAGGACGACGTCGACGGGCATGCCCCAGTATGGGCGACGGGCGGCCGGCAGCGGGGGGTGCACCCACCGGCCACGGTTGCAAACCGGTCGGAGGGGGGCGTGACCTGCCCTCAGGCACAAGATGTGGTGGTCCGACCGCGCAGCGTTACGAGGTGTGGTGGACACCGACCGGTGCCGTGCGCCATACTGTCTCTTCCGCCAGTTTTCGTCGGGGGGCCGCATTCTCCCAGGTCACCGACGCAATCCCCCTGGCGGGTCGTCCAGTTCCCAACCGTAGCAAGGAATGTTCCCATGAGTGCCACCTGGCGCAAGCACGCAGCCTGCCAGGGCATCGACCCCGACGTGTTCTACCCGGTCTCCGACGAGGAGGCCGACGAGGCGAAGGCCATCTGCGACCAGTGCGTCGTACGGGAGGCCTGCCTCGAGCACGCACTGGCCAACCGGGAGCGCGAGGGCATCTGGGGCGGGACCACCGAGCGCGAGCGCCGGCGCATCCACCGGCAGCGACGCAAGTCCGCCTGACCGGGCACCGCACCCGACGTCCGGCCGGCCTTTGCCGGACCGCACGCCCCTCCCCGTCGTGACGCCCTCCGCCGCCGACCCGTGCGCGGCCGACCTGGCCCGCGCGCTCGCCGCGCACGTCCCGGTCGACCCCCGGGAGGCCCGGGCACGGGCCGCCGTGCTCGACGCGCTCGCCGACCTACGGGATCCCTTCGACCGCCACGCCGACCTCACTCACGTGACCGGGTCGGCCGTCGTGGTCGGCCGGCGTGGCGTACTGCTCCACCGTCACCGCCGCCTGCACCGCTGGCTGCAGCCCGGTGGCCACCTCGACCCGGGCGAGACGGCGGCCGAGGCTGCCGTGCGGGAGACCGCGGAGGAGACCGGCCTGGCTGCCGTCCACCCCGACGGCGGTCCCCGGCTGGTCCATGTGGACGTGCACGCGGCGGCGGACGACCACGTCCACCTCGACATCCGCTACCTGCTGCTCGGCCCGGACGCCGACCCGGCGCCGCCGCCGGGCGAGAGCCAGGAGGTGGCCTGGTTCGGGTGGGACGACGCCGACGCGGTGGCCGACGACGCGCTCGCAGGGGCGCTGCACACAGCCCGTAGGCTGGCGGCGGCCGGGCTCCTGGGCGGAGCCGGCGGGACATCCGAGGAGAGCGATGGCTGAGCCGTACGACACGCTGCTGCAGGTCCAGGAGCACGACACCTCGCTCGACCAGCTCCGCCACCGCATCGAGGCCCTGCCCGAGCGGACGGCGCTCGCCGGAGTGCGCGAGCGCCAGACGGCCCTCGCCGCCGCCCTGTCCGAGGTGCAGGCCCGGGTGGACGTCCTGGCCGGACGGCAGGCCGAGCTGGAGGAGCGCATCGCCGCGTCGGCGCAGCGGCGCCACACCCTGGAGGAGCGCATGCGGTCGGGGGCGGTCACGGCGTCGAAGGACCTCCAGGCCATGGACCACGAGGTCGACCAGCTGGCCGAGCGGCAGCGCAGCCTCGAGGACGAGGAGCTCGTCCTGATGGAGGAGCAGGAGCCGCTCGACGCCGAGCTGGCGCTCCACCGGGCCACCACCGCCGACCTCGGTTCCGAGGCGGAGCGCCTGGCCGCCGAGGTGGCCGCCGCCGAGGTCGACCTGCGGGCCGCCATCGACGCCGAGCAGGCGGTGCGGGCGGACCTGGCCACCGGGCTGCCCGACGAGTTGGCCGAGCGCTACGAGCGGCTCCGCGCCCACCTGGGCGGCATCGGGGCGGCGCGGCTGGTGGGGGACCGGTGCGAGGGGTGCCACCTGACCCTGCCGTCGATGGAGCTCGAGCGGCTGCACAACCTCCCCGAGGACACCTTCGCCACCTGTCCGCAGTGCGACCGCATCCTCGTCCACTAGTGGCCCGGCCCCGCCCGTGCTGATCCTCGTCCGCCACGGCGAGTCCACCGGCAACGCCGAGGGGCGGCTGCTGGGGCGGATCGACTCCCCCCTGACGCCCCGCGGCCTCGAGCAGGCCCGCTCACTGGCCGACGCGGTGGCCGGCGCCACCCGGCTCGTGTCGAGCCCGCTCGCTCGCGCCCGGGACACGGCCGAGGCGCTGGGCACCGGTCTGCCGGTCGAGGTGGACGAGCGCTGGGTCGAGGTCGACTACGGCAGCTACGACGGACAGAAGCTGACCGACGTGCCGGCGGAGGTCTGGCGGCGGTGGCGCTCCGACCCCGGCTTCGTGCCCCCCGGCGGCGAGAGCCTGGCCTCGGCCGGACAGCGGGTGCGGACCGCGTGCGAGGAGCTGTTCGCGCCCGACGGCCCGGCCCGGGGCGAGGGGGTCGTCGTGGTGGTGAGCCACGTGTCGCCCATCAAGGCGGCCGCCTGCTGGTCGCTCGGGATGGGCGACGAGGGGGCCTGGCGGCTGTACCTGGCCAACGCCTCGCTGACCCGCATCACCTGGGGGGCGACCGGGCCCGTGCTGGCCGGCTTCAACCACACGCCCTGGTCGGCCGGCGGTTGAGCCGCCGTCGTCAGCCGAGCAGTCCGAGGGCCGTCCGGGCCATGACCCGCTCGGCCGCGGCCGCGGTCCGGCCGCCGGGTGCCCGCAACGCCCGCCAGGCGTCCCACCCGGTGGCGTGGGCCAGCGCGTCGAGCAGCTCGGGCCCGCCGGGACCGACGGCCGCCAGCTCCGGGGCCAGGGTGCGGGCGAGCTGGAGCCGCAACGCCACCCGGTCGTCGGCCATCCGGACCTCGACGGCCGACCGGCCATCGGCCCGGGTCGAGGCCAGCAGGAGCACCGGACCCACCTGCTCGAAGTAGAGCCGCCGCTGGCGGCACAGGGCGGCCACCCGGAGGTGGGCCGGGCCCTTCGGCGGGACGGCGAACAGGAGGTGGTGATGGTCGGCGGCCTGTCGGGCCACCGCGGCCAGCAGCAGCGCGTCCATGCCGCCGAAGTGGTGGTAGACGCTGCGGGCCGACCGGCCGGCACGACGGGCCACCTGGGCCACGGTAGGGGCGTCGGCCCTCTCGTCGGCCAGCGCCACCAGCGCCTGGACCACGGCGTCCCGGGTGCGCTCCCCCCTGGCCCGGCGCGCGTCGGGGTCGGCGCCGGCGCCGTGCCGGACGCGCACGGTGTCGGTGCGCCGCCCCGCCGCCGGCCCCGCGCCGCGCCGTGGACGGGGCGTGCCGAGTGGGTGCCCCTGGGCTCCGCCTGCCCTCATGCCTTCGACGTTACGGGCGGGTGCGCGCCCCCCACTAGGGCCGTCCGTCACCTCGGATGTCCTGGTCAGGCGACATCCGGCGTTGCAGGCCGCCAACGCCGTCCGGCGCCGGCGTCAGGGCTCGACGACGACCTTGATGGGGTCCTCGTCCCGGTCACCGGCCACCCGGAACGCCTCGGCGGCGTCGTCGAGGCCGAACCGGTGGGTGATCATGACGTCGGCCAGGTCGGGGGTGCGGGCCAGGATGCGGGCCGCCTCGGCGAACTCGCCGATGCCGTGATGGTGGCCGTAGGTGAAGGCGGGCACCAGGGTGACCTCCTTCATCTGGAAGGACATGCCCAGGGCGACCGGGTCCCAGAAGGTCCCGAGCACGCCGACGGTGCCGCCCGGCCGGACGAGCTCGGTGGCCCGGTCGAGGGAGGACTGCGTGCCGGCCGCGTCGAGCACGACGTCGTAGTCGGCACCGGAGGCGACGGTGGCGCCGAGCCGCTCGGCGGCGGCCAGCCGGTTGGCCCGGCGCGCCTCGAGGTCGACCGTCGCGCCCAGGTGGCGGGCGGCGGCCACCGTGGCCAGTCCGACCGGTCCGGCACCGAGCACCAGGACCCGCATGCCGTCCACCACGCCGGAGCGGTGGAGGCCGTGGAGGGCGACGCCGACCGGCTCGACCAGGTTGGCGTGGGCCAGCGGTACGTCCTCGGGCAGGGGGACGGCGCACGAGGGATGGACCCAGGCCTCGTCGGCCAGGCCGCCGTCGAGGCTGACGCCGTACATGGCGCCGAGCGCGTTGCGGCACTGGGCGTCCTCGCCGGCGACGCAGCGGTCGCAGGTCCCGCAGTGGACGACCGGCAGGACGGCCACCGCCGTCCCGTCGTCGAGGCGGCCGGAGAATTCGTGGCCGAGCACCGCCCACGAGGGCCCCATCGACGCCAGGTGGAGGTCGGAGCCGCAGATGCCGGAGGCCGCCACCGTCACCCGGACGTCGTCCGGCGCGGGGTCGGTCGTGGGCCCGACCAGCCGGATGCCGTCGGTGGTCATCTTGACGCCGCGCACGGTCAGCTACCCCGGTGTGCGGCGGTCGGCACTGCGTTGGTGGGTAGCACGTTCCCCTCGTCAGGTCGGCAGCGGTTGCACCGTACCGGATCGTCGTGCCGGGTGGCGATGGGAGGCCGTGCACTCAGTGGGAGGTGGCGATGGCCTGGGCGGCGGCGACGGCCTGGGCCCGGGTGAAGTTGCCGGACACCTCGAGGCGGCCGCCGAATGCCGTGAAGCTCGACTGCACGGGTTGGACGACCGGGGCCGACAGCACCTGGTCGTGCAGGACCACCGCGATGAGCGCGTGGAACTGCTGGTGGGCCAAGTCGTCCCATGCGGTCGCACCGGTCGGCGTGAGGACCACCAGTACCGACCACTGACCGTCGGTCTCCACCGCCTTCGCCGATGCGACGTCTGCACCCGTGATCCCGGCCGGTCCGAGGACGTACCGCTCGGTGCCCCCGCCAGGTGCGCCCGGGAGCAGCACGGTGGCCTGCGGGGTGACGTGCGTCGCCGGCGTCGACGGGACGTCCGAGAGCTGTGCATCGGGCTGGAGGGCACCGAGGTTCGACGTGTAACCGGCGGACGAGCCCGGGATCGGGGTGATCCCGATGGCCGACGCCGTCAGCGACGAGCGGGGAGTGCAGGTCACCGCCCCCGGACGTGACGGACCGGCCGCTGCGTCATCGTGCGGGGCGAAGCAGCGGACAGGCCGCACCGAGAAGGCGTACCCGGTCCGGTGCACCGGCGACGGTTGCTGCGACGACCGGTGGAGCGCACCGGCGGTCAACAGGGCGACGACGAGGATCAGCACCGCGGCAGCTGCGGCCACCAGTTTGGCGTCCGGCATGCGGACGGCACGTCGTCCGGACCTCGCTCGCAGGGCGGCCCCCGGCTCGGGAGGCGGCGTGGCCTCCACGGCGATCAGCGCCTCCCGCAGCGCGTGGCGGACGGCTTCCGCCTCGTTCGACTCGGGCACGTTCAGGACCTCCCCACTCTGGGCGAGCCGGACCCACGGGGCTGTCCGGACCCGGACTGCGTGATACGAGCGGCCACCACCTTGCGGGAGCGGCTGAGCCAGGAGCGCACCGTGCCCTCCGGGACCGCCAGCTCGGCCGCCGTCTCGGGCACGGTCATCCCCAGGCCGTCGTGGAGGAGCAGGGCCCGGGCCTGGTCGGGCGGAAGCGCCCGCATGGCCTGGGCCAGCTCGTGATGGTGCACGGGGAAGTCCGGGGTCGACGGCAGCTCGGCCCGGTAGGAGGCCCGTATCCGGCCCTTGCGCCACGTCTCGATGCAGAGGTTGTGCAGCACCCGCCGGCTCCAGCCCTCGGGATCCTCGTAGGCGGCCACGCGGTCCCAGTGTCGCCACGTCCGCATGAGGGCCTCCTGGGTGAGGTCCTGTGCGGTCTCGCGGTCACCGGAGAGGAGGTAGGCCTGACCGAAGAGTCGACCCCACGACGCGGAGTAGAAGGCGTCGAACGCCGTCCCGTCGCGTCGGTCCATCCACCGCTCCTCTCCCTGGGGACGTCAGACCTCGGTCGGCCTGGCCGGCATCGTCACCCATCTACACGCGTGGACGCCGCCAACCGCTGCAGGGATCGGGAATTCGGTCGCCTTCGCCGGGTCGTTCCCCCGTCAGGTCGGCAGCTGCAGGAGGGTGCCGGGGCCGAGCTGATCGATGACGTGGCGGTACATGGTGGTGCGGATGGTCCGCAGGGTCGCCCCCGCCTTGCCGGACTGGGACCTGGCCCACTCCGACGCCGCGGGCAGTAGCTCGTCCTCGGTCAGGGCGGCGGACACGATCCCGGCGGCCAGGGCGTCGCCCCCGCCGTAACGGCGCCCGGTGAGCATGGCCTCCTGGGCCGTGTCGGGCGACAGCTTGCACTGGATGAGGGCGGACATGCCCGGGGCGAAGGGGATGGAGATGTCGACCTCGGGGAGGCAGAAGAAGCCGCGGTCGGCCCGCATGAACCGCACGTCGTTGGCCAGCGCCAGCAGGGCCCCGGCCGCGAAGGTGTGGCCCTGGAGCACGGCGGCGGTCGGGACCGAGAGCTCCAGGTAGCGGGCGAACAGTCCCTGCACCTGGTCGACGTAGGGTCCGGCCTGGTCGACATGGGCCGTGAGCCAGTCGAGGTCCAGCCCGTTGGACCAGAACTTGCCCTGGGCCACCGTGAGCAGCGCTCGCGACCCGTCGGCCGCGTCGACCTCGTCGAGGGCGTCGCCGACCGCCGTCATCCACTCGCGGCTGAACCGGTTCTCGTCGTCCCCGAGGTCGAGGACGAACACGTCGTCGTTGCGCTGAAGCGTGGGCATGGGCTCTCCGGGTGCTCGGGGGACGGGCGCAGAGTACAGGGCGGAGCGACGCCCCCGCCGCTACCGTGGCCGTCGACGACCGTGCCGGCGTCCCGCCCGGCCTCCGGAGGTGCTGACCGTGCGCGTGGCGATCCTGGACGACTTCTTCGACACCCTGCGGGCGCTCGAGTGCTTCGGACGGCTGGACGGGCACGAGGTGACGGTGTGGAACGACCACGTCCAGGACGTGGACCGGCTGGCCGAGCGCCTGGCCGGGACCGAGGCGCTCGTGCTCATCCGGGAGCGGACCACGGTGGATGCCGCCCTGCTCGAGCGGCTGGACGACCTGCGCCTCATCAGTCAGCGCAGCGTGTACCCCCACATCGACGTGGACGCCTGCACCCGCCTCGGCATCGTCGTCTCGTCCGACCTCCACCAGGGGACGCCCTCCTACGCCACCGCCGAGCTCACCTGGGGCCTGGTACTGGCGGCCATGCGCCGGATCCCCCAGCAGATGGCCTCGCTCCGGGCGGGCCGCTGGCAGGAGAGCGTGGGCGACTCGGTCGGCGGCAAGACGCTCGGTCTGTTCGGCTACGGGCGCATCGCCCGGGTCGTGGCCGGCTACGGACGCGCCTTCGGGATGCCGGTGCTGGTGTGGGCCGGTGAGGAGTCCCGGACCCGTGCGGCGGCCGACGGGCACGAGGTGGCGGCATCGAAAGAGGCGCTCTTCGAGCGCAGCGACGTCCTCTCGGTCCACCTGCGGCTGGCCCCGGCCACCCGGGGCATCGTGACGGCCGACGACCTGGCCCGGATGCGGTCGACGGCGCTGTTCGTCAACACCAGCCGGGCCGGCCTGGTCGAGCCCGGGGTCCTGGTCGCCGCCCTGACCGCCGGCCGGCCGGGCATGGCGGCGGTCGACGTGTTCGACGAGGAGCCGCTGCGGGACGCCGACGACCCGCTGCTGGCGCTGGACAACGTCGTCTGCACCCCGCACATCGGCTACGTCACCCGCGACGAGTGGGAGCTGCAGTTCGCCGACGTGTTCGACCAGATCGTCGCCTATGCGGCCGGCACGCCGACCAATGTCGTGAATCCGGAGGTGCTGGCCCACCGCCGACCACCTCCCACCGCCTCCGCCTGAGCGGTCGCACCCGGTCCGCAACACCTGTGGCAACGGGCCCCACCGGCCCGTCCACCGACGTCGGCAACCCGAGATGCGCAACACTCGGTGCTCAACCAGGGTTGCACCGCGCTGACCTGGGAGGACGCCGCAACTGGCTGCCCGACAAGATTCGCCGGCGAAATCGCTCAAGGCGACGGTTGCAACGACCGACACCTCTGAGGTGCAACCCATGGTGCAACCCAGCGGCAACGGGGTCGTGCGCGGCCACCTGCCCCGCCACGAGCGGCGCCGCCGGCAGCGGCGGCGGCGCACCGCGCACGTCCTCAAGCTGACGGGAGCCATCGTGGCGCTGCTCCTCAGCGCCGCATTGGCCGTGTCGGTGATCACCCTGCACCTCGGGGTGCGGGCCGTGCTGACCGGCAGCATGCGCCCCGACTACGGACCCGGGGCCGTCCTGCTGACCGAGCGGGTCCCGACCAGCTCGATCCGGCCCGGGATGATCGTCCTGTTCGTCCCGCCCGGCGAGCACGTCCAGTTCGCCCACCGCATCACCACGGTCACCGGGCCCAGCAACGCCCCGGTCGTCACCACCAAGGGCGACGCCAACAAGGTCGGCGACCCGTGGCACGCCCGGATCACCACCCCGACCGTCAACCGGGTCATCGGGTCCCTGCCGGGCATCGGCCGGGTCATGGTCTTCCTGCGCGGCTCCGGCCGCGTCCTCTTCGCCCTGGCCGGCGGCCTCCTGGTCGCCTGGGCCTGCCTGAGGTGGGCGCTCAGTTCTGCGCGGCCCCCGGGCCGCCGGACCACGGCGGGCACCGCCTGACCGTACGGGCCGTCCGTCGCCGTCGACTCGGCTGCGGGAGGTCCTGACCGTAAGCACCACAGCATCCCCGCAGCACCATCAATCCATAGACGTACCGAACATCAAGGAGAACAGCAGTGTCCAAGCACCGCCACACCACCAAGGAGCGGCCCGGTTACGGCAAGATCGCCGTCGCCGGTCTCCTCGCCACCTCGGTCGGCGTCCTGGCCGCAGCCGGCGTCTACGCCGGCCTGTCGGCCACCGCCACCGGGTCGGAGAGCGTGTCCTCGGGCACCCTCCTCATGACGCTGACCGCCGACGGGACGTCGAGTGGCTTCAGCACCTTCACTCCGAAGATGGCCCCGGGCGACACCGACAACGTGTACGTCAATGTGAACAACACCGGCACCCTGGCCACGGCGGCCGGCATGACGATGTCCGTGGCGGGCTCGCCGGCCAACGCCCTGACCAACGGCAGTGTCGCCGGTGAGGGCCTGACGGTGACGGCCACGCAGTGCTCGGTGGCCTGGACCGTGGCCACCGGCGTCTGCTCGGGCACGACCACGCCGATCCTGGCCACCACCCAGGTCAGCGCGCTGTCGACCGCCACGGCGCTGTCCAACGTGCCGGCCCTCGTGGCGGCCACCGGACAACTGGCGCACGTGCAGTTCAGTCTCGGCTTGGTGGCCACGGAGACCTCGACGAACGGCGTCCTGCCGGCCTCGACGATCCAGGGACTGACCTCGGCACTGACCTTCACCTTCACCGAGCAGCAGCGCACCGGCGTCGCTACCAACCAGTAGTCGCCGCAGGGCAGCATGAAGGACCTCGCACACCGCGGAGCAGTCTGGACGGTCGCCTTGGCGGCCGTCCTGCTGCTCGGTGTGGCGACGGCCCCCGCCATCGCCGGCGCCGCCGGCCTCAAGGGGGCCGGTGCCTCCGTGGGGACCGAGTCGGTCACCTCCGCATCCTGGGGGGTGACGGCCTCGCTGACCACGATGACCTTCACCGGGAACACCGACCAGACGACCAACGTGACCAACACCGGGACGGTGGCACTGGTGGCCGAGTCGTACTCGGTCACGGTCTCGAACCCGGCCGGCAGTCCGACGTTCAAGGTGTTCCAGTGCGCCGTGGCCTGGGTCTCGACCAAGTGCTCGGGCGGAGCCGGTACCCAGGTCGGCACCGGCAGCCTGGCCAAGAACTCGACCACCACGATCACCAGCTCCACGGCCATGGCCGTGGGTGGGGTGCTCTACCTCCAGGTGGAGCCGACCGGCGTGACCGCCTCGACGGTCGTGACCATCTCGACCAAGATCACCGCTCCCACCCAGGTGCGGGCCGCCGTCAAGACCAACCAGTGACCGTCTCGCCCGGTCGGGTCAGGCTTCGACCGCGTCGCCGCTGTCCGGGACGGGGCGCCCGAGCATCCGTCGTCGGCGGCGGCGCAGGGCGTCGACCCGGGCGTCCCGCCGCAGCTCGGCCGACCGCCGCATCATCTCCTGGCGCTCGAGGCGGGTGAGCCCGCGTCCGTCCTGCTCGCCGGGCGGCTCGAGGGCGGCGGTCAGGAGCGACTCGGACTCGGCCAGCTGCACGGGGGAGACGTCGAGCGCCCAGTCGAGCTCGGTCCCGTCGAAGGACAGGCCCTTCTCGTACTCCCAGATCTCGTGCCGCAGCGCGTCCAGCACGGCGCCGTTGTCGTCGAGCGTCACGCACAGTGGGGGACCGTCGAGGAAGTCGACCCGGACAGCGCCCTGGGGACTGGTGGCGAACGAGGCGAGGACCATGGCCGCCACCGGGTAGCACCGGGTCTCGCCGTTGCCGGTCACCCACAGCTCGCCCGCGGTGACCAGCACGTCCAGCCGGGGGTGCCACCGGGCCGCCTCCAGCGGTGGCCCCGGCAGCCGGAGGCCGCGGTAGTGGCCCTGAGCCGCGGCCAGGACGGACCGGTCGACCGGCACCCCGGCCTTCCGCCGGGCCCGGGCGCGCCGCACCGGTCCGCCGCCTCCCGACCGCCCGTGGTGGGCGCCGGGGGTCGGACCCACCTCGGCCGACAGCACCTCCATGTTCGGAACAACGACCGGTCCGGATGACCCGTTACCGGTCGCCGTGCCGCCGGGTCGGTGGGATGCTGGGGGGATGCTCGTGGCCTTCTCCGTGACCCCGCTCGGCGCCGGCGACTCGGTGGCCGACCTGGTGGCCGACTGCGTCCGCATCGTCCGGGCCAGCGGCCTCCCCAACGAGACGAACGCCATGTTCACCAACGTCGAGGGGGACTGGGACGAGGTGATGCCGGTCGTCCGGGCCTGCACCGAGCTGGTGGGCCGGGCGTCCGGGCGGGCGTCGGTGGTGGTCAAGATCGACTACCGGCCGGGTACCCCGGACGACCGGATGACCGCCAAGGTCCGGGCGGTCGAGGAACGGCTGACCTGAACCCGAGCGTCAGCCGGCAGGGTGGCGGGGCGGCGCACCGCCTGCCACGCCGGGCCCGTCCAGGTGGGGCGGGAAGGCCACCCCGGGCCGCATCGTCGGGTCCGGGCGCGGGTCGAGGCGCACCGTGAGGAGGGGGAGCTCGCCCACCCACACCCGCCGGTCGGCGTCAGGGCCCTCGCCGTCGCGGGGCGGTCCGGTGCGCACCTTGACCGAGGCCTCGTCGAGGGAGAGGACCAGCACCGTGGTCACGGCCAGCTCCTCGTCGGAGGGCTCGCGGGCGTACCCCCACTGGCCGGGGGCGATCTGGTCGGCGATGGTGCGCATGCCGGCCCGCTTGTCGTCGGGCGCGGTCAGCACGGTCGGGGTGCCGTAGATCAAGGCCGAGCGGTAGTTGAGGGCGTGCTCGAACACGGAGCGTGCGACGACCACCCCGTCGACGTGGGTGACCGTCACGCACATGGGCACCCCGTCGAGCGCCGCCCGCAGGCTGCGGCTGGCCACCGAGCCGTGCAGGTAGAGGCGGTCGCCGTCACGGCCGTAGCTGGTGGGCAGGACCATGGGCCCGTCGGGCGTCTGCAGGCCCAGGTGGCAGACGAACCCGGCATCGAGGACCTCATCGAGGTCGTCCCGGCGGTGGGAGCCCTCGCGGGCGTGGCGGCGCAGGCGCGTGCGGTCCGTGACCCGGAGGCCGTCGGCCGGTTCCTCGGTGTCCATGGTCCATCCTCCCACGGGCCCCGGCGCCGGGCCGGGACGAGATCAGCGCCGGGTGGCGACCAGGTGGAAGTACATGGCGTCGGTGCCCTCACCCGGGGCGAGCGGCGTGGGCCGGTCGCACGGCACCACCGCCTCGAGCGTGAACCCGTGCCGGTCGAGCTCGCGGGCGGCGCCCTCCAGGGTGACGAAGTGGGTCAGCAGGCCGAACCGGTGGGCGGCGAACGGGGCCAGCCCCCACTCGCCCTCGTCCCGGGTCTGGCGCCGCAGCCGGCGCCAGTTGCGGACCGCCTGCATCCCCCCGTCGTCGTCGGGGGGCCCGCCGTCGCCGTCGCCGGTGACCACGGGGCGTAGCGAACCGATCTCCCAGGTGATCCCCGGCGCCGTGCCCGGGTGGGCGCCGAACAGCGGACCGTCCTTGTTGAGGGTGGAGTAGCAGAGGACCCCGCCGGGGCAGAGCACCCGGTGGGCCTCGGCCAGGACGCGGTCGCGGCCGTCGTGGTCCACCGCGTCGATGCCGTTGTTGGAGAAGAAGACCAGACCGACCGAGCCGTCGTCGATGCCCTCCAGCCGGCGGGCGTCGCCGAGGCGGATGTCGGCGTCCGGATGACGCTCCCGGCAGAGTTCTACCAGCTCAGGGGTGTAATCGAGCCCGACATAGTCCGGCGAGAGCAGCCGGAGCAGCGCGGTGGTGCGCCCGCCGCCCACGCCCAGGTCGAGGACGGGGCGCCCCCGGCTACGGTCCGCCGCCAGGGCCAGCGCGCCGGGCTCGCCGGGGTCGCCCCAGCCCTCGACGGCGTACTCACCGGCGACCTCGGCCCAGAGCGGGCGGTTCGTCCCGTCGACGGAGTCGTCGGTGTCCTCGTCCGGCATCGCACGAGTCTGGCACGGGGAGTGGTCGCGATCGACGTTGGGGCCTCCCATCAGGCAGGATGGGGTATCACGACGGTTCCCGAACGGCTCTCCGGTGCAGTCCACCTGGAGCCCACGGCAACGCGGGTTGCGGTGCGCTCCCTCCGTCAGCGCGCCGTGTGGTTCGGTCCGGCCGAGCATCCGCTCCTCGGGTGGCTGACCCAGCCGGCGTCGGGGCCGGGGGAGACCGGGGTCGTCCTGGTGCCGCCGCTCGGCTACGAGTACTGGACGACACACCGGGCGGTGCGGGCCATCGCCGAGCGGCTGGCCGCCCAGGGGTGCAGCGTGCTGCGCTACGACCTCGAGGGCACGGGCGATTCGGCCGGCGGCCCGGCCGACCCCGACCGCCTGGGCGCGTGGCGCCGGTCGGTGGGCGCGGCGGCGTCGGTGCTGCGGGGCAACGGGTCGACGGCGCTGGTCGTCGGCGGGGTCCGCTTCGGCGCCACCCTGGCCCTGCTCGAGGGCGCGGCGGCCGGCGCCGACCGCGTGGTGGCATGGGCCCCGGTCGAACGGGGCCGCCTCTACACCCGCGAACTGAAGCTGCTGTCGCGTCCGGTGCCGGACGACGTCGAGGTGCTGGGCGGCGGCATCGCCCACGCCGGCACCGTCCTCGGACCCGAGACCCTCGGGCAGCTGCGCGCGGTCGACGTGGCGACGCTCGACGCGCGCCCCGCGCCGCAGGTGCTGATCGTCGACCGCGACGACCACGCGCCGAGCGACGCCCTGGCCGACCATCTGCGGGCACTCGGGTCGACCACCGACGTCGTCACCGTGTCCGGCTCCGACGTGGCCCTCGACCGGCCGACCGAGTACGCCGACGTGCCCGACGATGTGGTGGCCGCCGTCAGCGACTGGGTGGGGCGGTCCGGGCCGGCACGCGACGCCGCAGGCGAGGCCGACGCGCCCGACGAGGCCGAGGCCACGTTCGACGGCGTGACCGAGCGGGTCGTCCGGCTGGGTCCGGAGCGCCTGGTCGGCGTCCTGACCGAGGCGGTGGGCGAGCGGCGGGCCACGGTGGTGTGGTGCAACTCGGGTTCGGAGCCCCATGTCGGGCCGGGCCGGGCCTGGGTCGACTTCGCCCGGGCGCTCGCGCCCCACGGGTACGCGTCGGTCCGACTCGACTTCTCGGGGTGGGGTGAGAGCCCGGACCTCGGCCATTCGCCCGGTCGTCCCTACGACCCGCACTGCGTGGACGAGATCGCCTCGGTGGTCGACGACCTCTGGGCCCAGGGCCACGGCCGGGTGGTGGTGGCCGGACTGTGCGCCGGCGCCTGGGACGCCCTCCGGTCGGCGGTGGACCACGGGCTCGACGGCGTGATCGCCATCAACCCGCAGCTGTACTGGCAGCGCGGCGACCCGGTGGAGGCCGACATCGTGGCCGAGACGCGCGTGCGGCGCACCGAGGAGATCCGGCGCTTCCGGCGCGGGCGGCGGCTGGGTCTGTGGTCCGTGCTCGACCTGGTCGGGGCGCGGCACCCGGCCGCCGCCTGGCTGCGCGACCTCGAGCGCTCCGGCACCCCGGTCCTCGCCCTCTTCGCCGAAGGGGACGACGGCCTCGAATTCCTGGAGGACCGGGTCGGTCGGGCCTGGTCGCACGCCCTGGCCGGCGGCACGGTGACGTGCCGGGTCGTGCCGGACATCGACCACCCGATGCACCGGGCCTGGCGGCGCGACACCGTGGTGGAGGAGATCCGCCGCTGGCTCGGCGCCGTCGGCCCCGGATCGTCCGCCTGACCGAGACGTCGGATCCGGGGGTTTGACGGGGGTCGGAGTGGGGCACACTCCGGTCCGGCGACGTCGTCCGACCACGATGGCGCCCCTCGACCGCCCGCCCACCGGGCCGACTCCGCCCCGGTCCGGTGGTCCGGCGGCGGTCGATCTCTCCGCCTGCACTCGGGTGTCCGGGCGCGCCCGTCTCCTGGCGGGAGGAGACGGGCGGTACTGCATCGCTCCGGAGGCTGGGCGGCGGTGCCCACTCGACGGACCGACGCCGGTCAACCTAGCGCCTCCGCGACGCGGTAAAGGGGTGTTGAGTAAACGGGTGTTGCCGGCGCCGCTCCCCACGACGCCGGCATCCCCAACGGGTCCGCCACCTCCTGTGAGTCTGCGCCTCGGAGTCGCACATGGCAACCGGTCCCGTCTACAGGTGTAGACATCCGGGCCCGGCGGACCCCGGTCCCGGGTCCCGCCGGTCGTAGCCTTCAGGGAGGCGGAGCAGGAGGCGGCGACGGAGCGATGACGAACCGGACGGAGACAGCGGAGCGGACGGACCTGACGGACCTGTTCGCGGCGATGATCGCGGCGAGCGACGAGGTGTGCGCGGCCATCACGGCCCACAACGCCTCCCGGCGGGAGGCCATCGACCGGCTACGCCGCGGCGACACCATGCGGTCGATCCTCGACGACGACCCGGTGGCGCCCCGGCTCGACCGGACGCGACGGGCCATGGCGCAGCTCGATGCCACCCGCGGCCGGATCCGCTCGGCGGTCATGCGCACGCTGCTGGCCGAGGGGATGTCGAAGCGCGAGATCGCGGAGATGTGGGGCGTGTCGCCGCAGCTCGTGTCGCGCTACACGTCCAACGGCAGCAAGCAGACGAGGCGCCGAAACCGCCAGGGCGGCTGAGGAGCGGACCGGGAGGTCAGCCGGCGGTGGGTGGGGCGACGCCGGCCGTGGCGGCCACCTCGTCGGCACCGAGCTCGAGGCGCTCGGCCAGCTCCTCGAGCGACATGCCCGATCCGAGGGCGGCGGCCACCAGGTTGACACTCAGTTCGCGTCGGGCGTCGACCAGCGCGTCGAGGGCCTGCACGGCCATGGCCCGCTGGTCGGCCCCGGGCAGGATGTGGAGCGCGTCGGCGAAGTCGGTGCCGTCCTTGAGGCGGAGCAGCGCCTGCTTCAGCACCACCGCGTTCGACTCCAGGTTGACCCGCATCCGTTCGTTGGCGTTGATCAACTTGACGATCGAGTTCGTGAGGTCGGTGAGCTCGGCGGTCATCGGGACATCATGGCACCCCGACGCTCGTCGGCGGGTCCGCCGGCCTGAACCACGGATCAGCCGCCGTGCCGGACGTCAGGAGACGTCGACGCGCGGGTGCTCGGCGGAGATGGACGCCACCACGTCGTGGGGGATGGTGAACATCTCGGCGATCTCGGCCACCGACATCTGCTCCTCCAGCGCGGCCGTGGTGACGGCCACCCGCATGCGGTTCTTGCACGAGTAGAAGCCGCGCACCGCTTCCTGGGCGCCGGCCCGGGCCTCGGCCGAGGGGACGGCCGTCATGGTGTGGGCCATGGTGGCGCCGGCCCGGAACTGGTCGAGGGCCTCGTGCACCAGCGCCTCGTTGATCTCGAGCTGGTGCCGCAGGTGCGCGATGGCGTCGATGAACGCCTCGGCTGCCGTCTCGACCTCTCGGCGGGTGCTGTCCATACGGCCAAAGGATACGGGGTCGTACGCACTGGTAGGGCCATGGACGAGGCACCGGGGGGTGCCGCGTCCGGGACGGTGGCGGGGAGGGATCCCCCGTTCTCGTCCCCCACCCCGCCGGGCGCCTCAGCGGTACTCGGGGTTGGGGAAGTCGAAGCGTGAACCGGCGTCCCACGCCTGCCGCTGGTTGCCGTAGGCGGGGAACCCGCCTGTCGACTTCAGCAGCCGGGCCAGGTGCAGGAGGTTCCAGGTCATGAACGTCGTGTTGCGGTTGGTGAAGTCGTTGTCCACGCCGACCCGGGTGCCGTCCTCCAGCTCGTCGCCGTAGCTCGGCCCCGGCCCGGCCTCGCCGATCCAGCCGGCGTCGGCCTGCGGCGGGATCGAGTAGCCGACGTGCTGGAGGCTGTAGAGCACGTTGGAGGCGCAGTGCTTGATGCCGTCCTCGTTCCCGGTGATCAGACAGCCGCCGACCCGGCCGTAGTAGAGCCACTGCCCCTTGTCGTTGAGCTCGCCCGAATGGGCGTAGAGGCGTTCGATGACCTTCTTCGTCTCGCTGCTGTTGTCACCCAGCCAGATGGGACCGGCGATGACGAGGATGTCGGCGGCCAGCACCCGGGGGAACAGCTCGGGCCAGGCGTCGTGGTCCCACCCGTGCTCGCGCATGTCCGGGTAGACACCGGTGGCGATGTCGTGGTCGACGGCCCGGAACTGGTCGACGGTCACCCCCTGGGCCTCCATGATCGACACGCTCAGGTCGATCAGCCGCTGGGTGTGGCTCGGCTCGGGCGAGCGCGTCAGCGTCGTGTTGACGAACAGGGCGGTCAGATCGGAGACATCGGGTCGGTCGTCGGAGTCCATGGAGGGCAGTCCTTCCGTCGTCGGTGGCGTTACGCGTGCGGCCACCGTGGGGACCCCATCTCACCACCGACCGGGGTCCGGTGCCCGGAGCGACCGCAGGGTGCGCTTCAGGTCGCCCCGCCACGGGTCGATGAGCAGGGCATGAGGTTGCGCGTGCTCCCGGGTGCGGTCGTCGTCGCCGCGCTGGCGGTGTGCCTGTCCGCGTCGCCGGCACAGGCCGCCACCAGCCAGGGCTGCAGCGGCTCCCTCGCGTCCTCGGGCCCGGCCGACGCCACCGTCGACCAGGTGGCCGTGCCGGGTGCCGCCGGCACCGCGGCGCGGCCCTTCCGACTGCTGTGGGGCGAGCCCGTCACCTGGAGCGGCACGTCCGACCAGCCGGTGACCACCGGCACGTGGCAGCTCACCGTCCAGCACCCCTCCTGGCTGTTCGACCTGGGCGAGCTGCTGACCGGGCACCAGCACGGGCTGACCGGGAGCTTCACCAGTGGCGCCGGGGCGACGCAGTTCACCAATTCCTTCACGGCCAGCGACACCGAGCCGGTCACCCTGCCCGGGCGGTACGACGTGGCCTTCGCGGTCACCGGCAGCGGTGGCGTGCAGTGCACGGGCACGCTGGCCGTCGAGGTCGTGGACAGCCCGTTCCGCAACCCGATCTTCTGGCTGGCCTTCCTGCTCACCGTGGCCGGCCTGGTGATGCTCTACTTCTTCGGCGTCACCAAGCTCACCCGGCCGGTCTACGTCCGGCCCGAGCAGCGGGAGTCGGTCCGGTGAAGGGCCCGAAGACCCGCCACGTCCTGGCCAACACGCTGGCCGGGCTGTTCCTGGGCGTCGGCGTGAGCCTGATGCTGACCCTCTACGGCCGGGTCAGCTGGAGCTCGACGACCCCGGACCTGGTCATCGTGGTCGGCCTCGTCCTCGGCCTGGGCGTCGGCCTGCTCCCCGTCCGGACCACCCGGGCGCCCACCGGCCGGCGCTGACCCGACGTCGAGTCGAACCGGCGCGGGGTGTCGGGCGGGCCCACCGTGTCACGGGAGGATGAGGTGGGTGTCGCCGAACTCGTGCCAGCGGAAGCCCTCGGCCAGCGCGGCCCGGTAGGAGGCCTCGAGCAGGGTCCGACCGGCGACGGCGTCGAGCATCATGAGGTGCGACGAGGCGGGTTCGTGCCAGCCCGTGAGCATCCCGTCGACCACCCGCACGCCCCGCTCGGGCGTGATCACCAGGTCGGTCCAGCCGTCCACGGGCCGGACCCGGCCGTCGGCCCCGGCCGCCGTCTCGAGGGCCCGGACGACGGTGGTCCCGACCGCCACGTGACCCCCTCGGCCAGGGCGGTGCCGCCACGGCGCGGGCCGCGGCCTGGGAGCCCTCAATCTGCTCGAGCACCCGCGACCTCCCCCCGGCTCTGGGACTCGAGCACCTCGTCCGTCACGAAGTCGTGGGCCGCCCGCGCCGCAGCCGCGTTGGCGGCACCGACCGCACCGCCGAATCGCTCGCCGACGGCCCGCTCCAGGGCCCCGAGGGAGATCCGCCCGGTGAGGGCGGCGAACCCGCCGAGCAGGGCGACGTTCGGGAGCTGCCGCCCCAGGTACTCGAGGGCAATGGCGGTGGCCGGACAGGTGACCAGGCGACCCGGACGGGAGGTGGCCGCCAGCTCGGCCAGCCCGAGCTCGGCGAAGGTCGTCGAGGTGTTGACCAGCACGTAGGTCCCGCTGTCGATGCCGCGGAACAGATCGACCTGATGGACCAGGGTGGCGTCCTGGACGATCACCGCGTCGGGCTCGGTGACGGGCTCGTGGGAGCGGATGGGCCGGGCGTCGATGCGGCAGAAGGAGACCACCGGCGCCCCCATGCGCTCCGAGACGAAGCTCGGGAAGGCCTGGGCGTGGTGGCCCTCGTCGAAGGCGGCCTTGGAGAGGAGTTCGGCCGCCGCCACGACGCCCTGGCCCACACGGCCGTGGATCCTGACCTGGAACACCTCCTCATGGTCGCCCGGACCCGGTGGCGCGGGTAGGGCCGAACGGCCCTGGGCACGGCAGCGGCGATGGGCGATCCTCGGGACTGGGCGCGCCGCGGGTGCCACGAGGTGGCGACGGGTGAGCCCGGAGGAGGAAGTGGTGACGGCAGGCACGGCGTGGACCTTACGGTTCGGCGACTTCGGCATCGACGACGTCCCGAACGGCGTGGTCTTCGTCGACCGCCTCGCGGCTTCCCGGACATGGCGGAGTTCCCGGTCGAGCTCGGGATCGATTCAATGAGCCTCGATCCCGAGAGCGTGGTGAGGACGACCCGCCTGGTGCTCCGGGCCGAGGAGTGCCTCGGCCGCTCGCCGACGACCTCGTCGCCGGCGGCGTAGCCGGGGCACGCCCGCCTGATGGCTGCTCCCGTCGACGAGGGGCTCCGGCGCGAGGTCGGCTTCTTCGGACTGCTGTGGATCTCGGCGGGCACGACGCTCGGGTCGGGATGGCTGTTTGGGGCGTTCGTGGCGGTGACGATCGCCGGACCGTCCGCGCTCGTCGGCTGGGCGCTGGGCTCGTTGCTCATGGCACCGCTGGCCCTGGTCTACGCCGAGCTGGGCGCCATGTTCCCCGAGAGCGGTGGGCCCGGCCGCTTCGCGACCCATGCCTTCGGGAGTCTGGCGGGCGCCACCTTCGGCTGGTTCTCGTACGTCCAGGCCGCCACGATCGCTCCGATCGAGGTGCTGGCGGCCATCCAGTACCTGTCCACCAACTCGTGGGCACGGGGCCTGTACCACCCGACGACGGGGACACTCAGCCCCGCCGGCTACACCGTCGCCGTCCTCCTCATGGGTGCCTTCGTGACGCTCAACCTGCTCGGCATCCGGCTGCTGGCCCGGACCAATTCGGCGCTGACGGTCTTCAAGCTGGTCATCCCGACGTTCACCGCCGTCGCGCTGGTGGTCGCCGGATTCCACCTGGCGAACTTCCGGGCGGCCGGAGGCTTCTTCGTCCACGGCGGTGCCGGTCCCGCGCAGGCCGTCTTCAGCGCCATCACGGCCGGAGGCATCGCCTTCGCCCTCATGGGCTTCGAGGGCGCGCTCGAGGTCGGCGGTGAGAGCGCCCGTCCCCAGCGCGACCTCCCCCGGGCGGTGCTCGGTTCGTTCATCGTGTGCACGCTGATCTACGTGGCCGTGCAGGTCGCCTTCATCGGCGCCCTGCCCCACTCCCTGCTCGGGCGTCTCACGAGCTGGACGCAGCTGGCCGCGGACCCCCAACTGTCCCGGGCACCCTTCTTCGTCCTGGCCAGCCTGCTCGGTCTCGGGTGGCTCGCCTGGATCATGCGCATCGACGCCGTGGTGTCGCCGAGCGGCACCGGGCTGCTCTACCTGACGGGGGCCTCACGGTTGAGCTTCGGCCTGAGTCGCGACGGCTACGTCCCTCAGCTCTTCCTGGTGGAGGACGAGCGCACCGACGTCCCCCTGTGGGGAGTGCTGCTGTCCGGAGCGCTCGGTCTGCTGTTCCTCCTCCCCTTCCCGAGTTGGAACAAGCTCGTGAGTGTGGTGACCGGCGCGGTCGTGCTCATGTACGCCGGTGCCCCGCTCGCGCTCGGCTCGCTCCGACGGTCCCGACCGGACGCCGAGCGGCCGTACCGCCTGCCCGCGGCGCCTGTGCTGGCACCGGTGTCGTTCGCCTTCGCCACGTATGTGGCCTACTGGTCGGGGTGGCAGACGATCTCGACCCTGATGCTGGCGTTGCTGCTCGGGTACGCCTTCATGGCGGCGGCCCGGTCGCTGCACATGGATCTCGATCCGCCCCGGATCGAGTGGGAGTCGGCCCGATGGCTGTTCCCGTACCTCGCCGGACTGACGGTCGCGTCCTATTTCGGCAATTACGGACACGGCGGGATCCTGGGCGGCGCCGGCCCCTTCCGGTCGGTGCTGGTGGGCGGCACCGGGCGGCTCCCCATGTGGTGGGACCTCGTCTGTCTGACGGTCCTCAGCGCGGCCGTCTACGGCGCGGCGATGGCGCAGGGCGCCCGGCTCAGGCCGGCGTCGTGCGGAGGTGGCCCGGCGTCTGCTTCGGCATCTTCTGCTTCATGGGCACCGGGTAGGCGCCGTCGTTGGGGTTGAGCTCGATCACCTGGGTCGGGGTGCACTCGTTGCTGATCGGGGGCACCGTCTGGTCGGCGGACACGACGGGCAGCTTCGGCACCTTCGTCACCGGCTTGCCGAGCGCCGGCAGGGTGGCCGTCAGGTCGCCCACCGTACCGTCGCGCCAGGCGCTGATGTTCGGCACCGTGACGTTGAACAGCGAGGCCAGGAACTTGAGCTGGGACGTGTGGTCGAACACGTCGGAGCACACCCAGCCGCCGGCGGAGAAGGGCGACACCACCAGCATCGGGACCCGGACGCCCAGGCCGACGGGCCCGTCGATGCCGCCGGACTGGGAGAGGGTCTGGGCCGACTGGTCGACCAGGTACTCGCCGGCCGTGCCGGCCGGCGGTGCCGGCGGGGGCACGTGGTCGAAGAAGCCGTCGTTCTCGTCGTACATGATGAACAGCACGGTGCTCTTCCACACGTCGGGGTTGGAGGTCAGCGTGTCGAGGATCTGCTGGGTGTACCACTCGCCCAGCTGGGCCGGCGCCGGCGGGTGCTCGTCGTAGCTGTCGGGGGACATGATCCACGAGACCTGGGGCAGCGTGCCGTTGGCCACGTCGGCGCTGAAGTCGTCCAGGTTGGGGTTGGTGGAGGTCAGGCCACCCACCACGTTGGGCCCGTAGTAGCTGAACGCGTTGCGGTAGAGGTCCGAGGAGGGGTCGGCGTTGGCGAACTGGTCGAAGTACAGCAGCATGTTCTTGCTGGCGAAGAACGACGAGCCGGGCTGGTAGACGGCGCCGTACGGGTTGTAGCACTTCCACGACACGCCGGCCTCCGCCAGGACCTCGGGCATGGTCCGCCACGAGCAGGTGCCCTGGTAGGTGGACTGGGCGTTGTTGGTCGTGAGGATGGGCCCGCCGGCCAGGCCGGCCGGGTCGATGCTGGCCGAGATGGCCATGAGCCGGTTGGGGTGGGTGGGCCCCAGCACCGAGCAGAAGTAGTTGTCGCAGATGGTGAACTTCTTGGCCAGCTCGTAATAGAAGGGGATGTCGTCCTTCTTGTAGTACCCCATCGTGTTGGTGCCGAGGGCTCCCTCGTAGGCGGCCGAGGTGTGGGTCGACACGAACGAGTCCATGGCCCCGCCGTTGGTCGAGGCGTGCTCGGCCTTCCACGAGTGCGACAGGTCGTAGGTGCACTCCCCCTGCTGGTTGACGGTGTCCATGTGGAAGGGGAGCAGCACGCCCGAGGGCTTGAGCCCGGACGGCGCGCCGGGCCAGGACTGGGTGAAGGCGCCGGCGTTGACGGTGTCGCCGAAGCCGCGCACCCCCTTCATGGTGCCGAAGTAGTGGTCGAAGGAGCGGTTCTCCTGCATCAGGAAGACCACGTGCTCCACCTTGCCGGCGGGGGAGGGTGCCACCTGCAGTGCCTTCTGTACGGAGTCGGCGCCCGACGCGGTGGACCGGGCCACCGAGGCGAGCCCGAGGGCGGCCGCCCCGGCCAGGCCGCCGGCCAGCACGTCACGACGGGAGAAGGTCCGCTCGGTCATGGAGTGGTTGTAACACGGCGCACCGGGGGTTGCCAGGCCCGTCGCGTCAGGCTCCGTCGAGCAGCCCCAGCTCCTGCAGGCAGGTGGCCGAGTCCACGATGGTCGTCTCCACCGGCCGGGGGCGCCAGCCCAGCTCGTGCCGGGCGCGGTCGTTGTGGATGACCAGCGCCGGCGGGTCGTCGCCGGGCAGCTCCTCGGTCGGGGCGCGGTCGGCCGCCGGGCCGAGGCGCTCCCGGAGGATCCGGGCGATGCCGAGGAAGCTGAGCGTGGGCCCGTCGGCCAGGCCCAGGTAGCGGCGGCCCCGGGCCTCCGGGGTGGCCATGGCCCGCAGGTGGAGGTCGGCCACGTCGCGCACGTCGACGAGGCCGAACCGCTGGCGGGGGACGGCGGGCATCGACCCGACGAGCATGGCCCGCACGACCTGGAGCGACGAGAGGTCGGTGGACAGGGTGGGTCCGAGGACGAAGGTGGGGTTGACCACCACCAGCTCGGTGTCGCCGCCCTCGCGCTCGACGAAGGCCCACGCGGCCCGCTCCGCCACGGCCTTCGAGCGGGGATAGGCGGCGAGCCCCGGCGTGTCGGGGTCGGTCCAGTCGTCCTCGTCGTAGTCGGCGGCCGGCTTCGGGGTGTAGCCGACCGCGGCGAAGGACGACGTCAGCACCACCCGGCGGGCCCCGGCGTCACGGGCCGCCCGCAGCACCCGCAGCGTGCCCTCCCGGGCGGGCACCAGCAGTTCGTCGGCCTGCTCGGGCGGCACCAACCGCATCGGCGAGGCGGTGTGGTGGACTTCCTCACACCCGGCCGCGGCCGCCGCCCAGCCCTCGTCCGCGGTCAGGTCGGCCACCACCACCTCGAGCCCGGTGTCGTCGGCGCCGCCGCGGGCCACCGCCGCCCGGAGGTCGGCGTCCCGGCCGGGCGTGCGCACCGTGGCCCGGACCTCCCGGCCGGAGCGGAGCAGGGCGGCGACGAGCTGGGAGCCGACGTACCCGGATCCGCCGGTGACGAGGACCGGGCTCATGCCAGCACCTCGGCCAGGCGGGGGACCACGTCCTGGACCCGCTGGAAGGCGGCGGCCTCGGCGGCCGCGTCCCCCCGGGCCCGGGCGTCCCACAGGTCCGACTTGCGGGTCAGGTACTCGAGGTGGACCTGCAGCGTGGCGACCTGGCGGCGGATGCGCTCGGCGTGGCGGTCCAGCAGGTCGCGCTGCTCGGCCGCCGCACCGGCGCCCCGGGCCCGATTGGCCTGGTAGGTGCGCATGTCGGCGATGCCGACCCCCATGGCCCGCAGGCAGGCCAGGGCCTGGATGGCGTCGAGGTCCTCGTCGTCGTAGCGGCGGTGGCCGCTCGACGGGTCCCGGCGGATCGGGCCGATGAGGCCGACCTGCTCGTAGTAGCGCAGCGTGGGCTCGCTGAGTCCGCTGCGGCGGGCGGTGTCCTGGATGGTGCGCGCTGCCATGGAGGCAGCCAACCACACCTCAAGCGCTTGAGGTCAAGGGGTCGGTTCGGCCCGGCGTCGGCAGCGGGTGCTCAGGCGAGCGAGCGGGACAACAGGGCGTGCAGCTCGACCCGGTCCTGGCGGGTGAGGCCGGACAGGACGTCGTCCTCCACGCCCTCGATGGCCTTCTGGGCGCTGGCGAATGCCCGCAGGCCCTCCTCGGTGATCTCGACCAGGTGCCGGCGTCGGTCCGAGGGGTCGCGCCGGCGGAAGGCGAACTCGCGCGCCTCGAGGTCGTTGAGCAGGAGGACGAGGTTGTTGGCGTCGACGCACAGCATCTCGCCGAGCTCGTGCTGGGGGACCGGGCTGTGGTCGTGCAGCGTGGCCAGCGTGGCGAACTCCTTCAGCCGCATGCCCAGCTGGTCCTCCGAGGTACGGCGGTAGATCAGCTTGGTCAGCTGCGTCAGCAGGACCGTCACGCCGGGGGTCGTACTCGTGGCCATCGGGACGAGCATACCGCCAATCCGTACCGGATGGGCGATTACCCCGATGAATTGACACTCACTACTTCAGTGACTATCAATGGAGGGGAACGTTCACCCGAGTACCGAGGATGCCTCCTGTATGACCTCATCCCTCCGTGGCTTCGTCCACGAGCGCCGGCGCTGGGTCGCCCTCATCGTCGTCTGCTTCGCCATGCTCATGAACACGCTCGACCAGACGATCGTGAACGTGGCGGTGCCCACCATCCAGCGCGACCTGCACTTCACCCAGGCGTCCCTGGCCTGGGTGATCGACGCCTACCTCATCACCTTCGCCGGGGCGCTGCTGCTGGCCGGCCGGATGGGCGACCTCATCGGCCGCAAGAAGGTGTTCCTGGTCGGCGTGGCCCTCTTCACGGCGGCGTCGGCCGCCTGCGGTGCGGCCGACACCCAGGCCATGCTCGTCGGCGCCCGGTTCGCCCAGGGGCTCGGGGCCGCGCTGTCGTCCTCGGTCATCCTGGCCATCATCGTGGCCGACTTCCCCGTCCCGGCCGAGCGGGCCCGGGCCATGAGCGCCTACATCATCGTGGCCGTGGGCGGCGGGTCGCTCGGCCTCCTGCTCGGCGGCTGGGTCACCCAGGCGCTCAGCTGGCACTGGATCTTCTTCATCAACATCCCCATCGGCGTGGCCACCATCGTGCTCGGCGCCGTGCTCATCGACGAGAACGTGGGACTGGGCGTGCGCGAGGGCCTCGACATCGGGGGCGCAGTGCTGAGCACGGCCGGCCTCATGCTGGCCGTCTACGCCATCGTCACCTCCACCGAGTACGGCTGGCACTCCACCCACACCCTGGTCTTCGGCGGTGCCGCCCTGGTCGTGCTGGCCGTGTTCGTGCTGCTGGAGAGCCGTCTCGCCCAGCCGATGATGCCGATGCGGGTGCTGCGCTCACACGGTCTGCTGACCTCGAGCCTCATCCGGGGCCTCATGGTGGTGGGCATGTACAGCACCTTCTTCATCGGCGTCCTCTACTTCCAGCGGGTGCTGGGCTACAACTCGGTGGTGACCGGGCTGGCCTTCCTGCCCCAGACGCTGATGGTGGCCGTCATGTCGGCCGGTGTCACGGCCCGGATCATGGCCAGGATCGGGTCACGGGCCACGGCGATGATGGGCCTCGTCATCGTGGCCGTGGGGCTGGTGCTGTTCGTCACGTCCGGACCACACACGCCGTACTTCCCCCAGATCTTCGTGGCGGTGCTGATGATCGGGTTCGGGGCGGCCGAGGCCTTCACCCCGCTGCTGACCATCGCCCTGGCCGGCGTGCCCGCCCAGGACGCCGGCATCGGGTCGGGCATCGTCAACGTGTCCCAGCAGGTGGCCGGCGCGCTGTCGGTGGCCATCCTCGGGGCGATCTCGGCGTCGCACACCGCGTCGCTCCTGGCCTCGGGCAGCTCGATGGTCGACGCCCTCGACGGCGGCTACCGCCTGGCCTTCATCGTGGCGCTGGTCAGCGTGCTGATCGCCATCGTGCTCGGGTTCCTGCTCATCCGCGAGCCGGGTGCGGCGCCGGACGACGAGGACTTCGAGGCCGAGTCGGACACCATGATTGCCGAGATCATGTGAGCCCTGCCCCGGTGCTGCCGGCCTCCCCGTGGCGGGTTGGTATCTGAACTGATACCATAGGTCCCATGGATGCGGCGCTGCTGATCAGGACGGCCCGGACGCAGGCCGGGCTGAGCCTGCGTGGTCTGGCCGACCGGGCCGGCACCTCGCACGCCACGCTGTCCGCCTACGAGCACGGGCGTGTGGACCCGACGGCGGGCGTCCTCGGGCGGATCCTCGGTGCGGCGGGGTACGCAGCGGAGGCGACGCTGGTCCGCACGCCGGCCGACCTCGACGGGCTGGCCCGGGGCGACGAGCTGGTGGCCGTCCTGGAGCTGGCCGAGCAGTTCCCGGCCCGTCACGCGGCGGAGCTCGGGTTCCCCCGGTTCGGGCCGTCGTGACCTCGATCGTCGACAAGATCCTGGCCGTCGACGCCGCGCTGGCGGAGCGGCGGATCGCCCACGCCTTCGGCGGCGCGCTGGCCCTGGCGTTCTGCACCGAGCGGGCCCGGGGCACCATCGACATCGACGTCAACGTGTTCGTCGGCCCGGACGAGGCGGCTGCGGTGCTGGCCGCCCTTCCGGCGGAGGTGGCCCACGGCGACGACGACCGGGAGCGCCTCGAGCGGGACGGCCAGACCCGACTGTGGTGGGAGCAGACCCCGGTGGACGTGTTCCTCGACACCACCGACTTCCACGTCGAGGCCGCCCAGCGCCGCCGGGAGCACGACTTCGCCGGTCGGCGCGTCCCCTTCCTCGCCTGTTCCGACCTGGCCGTGTTCAAGGCGTTCTTCAACCGGACCAAGGACTGGGCCGACCTGGAGGAGATGCTGGCCGTCGGGGCGCTGAACGTCGACCAGACGCTCGGCGTGCTGGTCCGCTACCTCGGCGAGGACGACGAGCGGGTGGAGCGCCTGCGGGGCCTGGCTGCGCCCGGTCGGTAGGCCGCCGCGTTCAGCCGGCCCGGGTGTACTCGTAGACGGTGGTGTGGAGGATGCAGGAGCCGGGCTGGATGATCTCCACCCGCAGGGTGCCGGTGGCGGTGTCGAAGTCGTCGCCCTCCGCCTCGAAGCTGCCGGTGCAGGTACTGCGCTGGGGGACCGAGCCGAGGTCGACGACGTGGCCCGTCACCGTCGAGCCCGACAGGGCGTGGGGCAGGACCACCTCGAGGATCGGCTTCGGGTTGGTGAACAGCTTGCCCGTGCTGTCGTCCGACACGCACACCAGCGTGGTCGACGACGTGAAGTCGCACCCCTGCACGTAGGCGACCGCGTGGTCGAGCCGGATCAGCCCGGCCAACGGGAGCGCGCCGCCGGTCGCGGGCGTGCGGTGGTCGAGGTAGGGCGTCGGGTACACCTGGAGGTGGTGCATGGTGTCCCACTCGCCGGCCACCATCCACTGCCCGCCGGGGGAGATGGCGTCGAACGAGTTGTTGTACTCCTCGCCCCGCACCAGGGTGTGCACGTACTGGAGGGTCGTGCCCGAGGGGGTGGTGGCGAGGAACATCTTGGTGTGGCCCGAGGACGGCCCCTGGTAGGCGTCGACGATCGTGCCCTGGGCCGAGTCGGGGTCGCCGATGTGGCCCCAGCCCTCGGCGGCCAGGTCGGCCGGCACCGACGAGATGCCCCGGTAGACGAGGTAGGGCTGGCCCCCGGGCGGGTCGACGGTGGCCAGTCCCTCACTGGCGGTCAGGCTGCTCTCGTCGTAGCTGCCGGCCGCCGTCCAGTGGGCCACCCCGGTGGCCGACAGCGGCCGGGTCGGGCCGGCGGGCGGTGCCGTCGTGGTCGGCGACGCGGTGGACGACGAGCACGCGGCGAGCAGGAGTGCGCCGAGCACCAGCGATAGGGCCGTTGCCCGGATCGAGGGGATCAAGACGGGAACTCAGCGCGTTGAGGACTGGGCCGTTGGGTCGTCTCGCTTCGATCTGTGTCAATCATGCGAACCGTCCGATGTTGTAGGCGTGATGTTCGAAAGCCGGACCCGGAGCATGGGTGGCGGGACCCAGGCTCGACGGGTCCGGCGGCGAGCACCCTACTGCCTGGTTCAACGGGAGGTGTCACACGCGGCCGTCGCGATGGGGACTTCTCCCCATCGCCACGCTCCCGGGTTGGCCGTAGAGTCGCACTGGCTTCGTGGGTCTGCGTGCTTGCCCATGTCGTGCCGCGAGCTCTCGAAAAGCGCAGGGGGTCCGGGGTCAGTCCTGCTCGGACGTGTCGGCCTCGATCGAATGGAAGGGTGAATGCAGGCGGACTACGCCGGAGTGTCTCTGAACTGGGGCTTTGCCACGGACGTCGGTCGCGTGCGCGAACTCAACGAGGATGCCTATCTCGCGGTGCCCCCCGTCTTCGCCGTCGCAGATGGCATGGGCGGGCATGACGCGGGCGAGGTGGCGAGCACGCTCACCGTCACGAGACTCCAGAAGCTCGTCCGTGATGAACCGCCCGAAATCGCCGAGGTGTCTCAGGAACTCCATCAGATTAACGGGATGCTCCGCGATGCATCGGTGGATGGTGCGCAGGTCGACATGGGGACCACGGCGGTGGGCCTCTGCGTCGTCAAGAACGGCGGAGTGCTCAGCTGGCTGGTACTCAACATCGGCGACTCTCGTGCCTACTCCATCGTCGACGGAGTGATGGACCAGGTCACTCACGACCACTCCTACGTCCAACAGCTGGTGGACGGCGGGCTTATCAGCCAGGACCAGGCTCGGACACATCCGGAAAAGAACATCATCACCCAGGCGCTTGGCCTTACCCCGGCCATCGAGCCCGACTTCTGGGTGCGTCAGATCAGAGCCGGCGAGCGCTTCTTGCTTTGCTCGGATGGTCTTACCGGCGAAATCACTGACGATGAGATCGCCTCGATCGTCTGCGGATCGGATGACCCGCAGGAGGCCGTGGGACACCTGCTCGAGCGGGCGATCGCACGCGGGGGCCACGACAATGTCACCGTGATCGTCGTCGACGTCGACGGGGTGGTCGCGGCCGCAGCAGAGACGACCGACACCCGCCCTGGCCGTCTGAAAACCGACATGGATCCAAAGAATGACCATTTGGTCAACGCACCTTCGGAAATCATGGATGGGCTGGGCGCAGAGGCCGACGCACCGACCCCTGCAGCCACCATTGCCGATGTTCCCGCCGTGGCGTCTCCAGCTCTCGAAATGCTTGAGCCTGGTTCCCAGCAACCAGCTGCTTCGCCCGTTGTGGAAGTGATCGATCTCCTTCCGGACCACGTACTTCCCGCGGAGGACGCGGCTGAGGCGGCGAGCGAGGAGCCCAGTTCGCCTGACATGATCGTGTCGATGACGGCGGACGTTGGAGACCCGGAGGTCGCGGGGTAGTGCCGGATCGCGCTTCCATGTCGATGAGATTTGCGCCGGGTAACAGCACGCTCGTGATGGGACATGCGGTCGCCGTGCTCGCAGCGGCAAATTCCGACAGCTCGTTCGTAGGGCGCCTCAGGAAGCTGGCTGAAGCTCGCGATGCGGGAGCCCCCAACCTTGTGGATCTCCTCCGCTCAGAGCCACTTGCTGCGATGCCTGATCTCGCCGCTGTGGTCATCGAGGGCTTCAACGTGCGACTCTTCGTTCGAGGCGCGATGGTGGTCGAGGTTGTTGGAGCAGACGGAGTCCGGGAGGCCCATTCGGGCAAGGGCCTCGTTACGTGGTCCGAGGGCGTAGTTGCTGGTGGCTGCGAGATGTGGATCCGGGAGTCCGCCTTCGATGTGACCGGGTTTGACCGGTCAGCCTACGAGGCACCGAACGGAATCCTGCCAGCGGTTGCCGCCCATCTGATCCTCGACCGGGGCGATGATCCCGCATCGAAGGTGGGGGATCGCCTTACTGTCGCCGCCGAGGTCGGAAGCCAGCTAGAAGCCAGCGAACTGGATCATCGACAAGGGACTCTCGATGTGGCTGTTGATCCGCCAGGCGATGTCCGCACTCCGGCTGGCGGCGAAACGCTCCTTCACCCCGGTGACGTGTTCGTGGCGGACGAGACGCCTGGCTCTCCTCCCGTCGACCTCCGCCTAGCCGATTCGTCGGCCGCTTCCGGAGCCCAGGAGCTTGGGGTCGTGTCGACGACCAGTGACCTCCCACCCGATGGGACGGGTTCTGGCTCCGATGCCACCGCGGCAGCGCCGGAAGCATCGCGAGACCAGGTGGACGCAGCTCCTTCCGACACCGGATCGTATGACGACCTCTTCGGTTCAACGATGATTCGATCGGTGGAAGGTGCTGCCGTCCGTCCAGTTGAAGCCGACCCAGACGTCCAATCCGCTGCCGATGACGCCAACGAGCCCACCGACCCTGCACACGACGGTCGGACGATCATGGGTGAGGAACTCCGAGCGTTGCGTTCACGGGAGGGGGTTGAGTCCCCGGTGACGTCGACGGTCTCGATTCTGGCTGTCCACTGCTCGACAGGTCATCCGAATCCGCCGCACGCGGCGACTTGCAGGGTCTGCGGAATCGATATCGCAGAGCAGGAACCCGAGCTCATCCATCGACCGGCACTGGCCAGGATCGCGGGGACCGGCCGAACTCCCGTTCCCCTCGACCGCACCATTCTCATCGGACGGTCACCGAGACTTCGGGGACACGTCGATGACGGGGCACAGCCGATGCTCCTCGCCATTGACAGCCCGGACAAGGACGTCTCTCGGACGCATCTCGAGATCCGGGTTGAAGGCTGGTCTCTGCTGGCGACCGACTTACACTCCGCGAACGGAACAACGATCACGTCGCCGGGCCGACCGCTTGTCAGACTCCGGCCCGGCGAGCCGCATCTGATCGACATAGGCACGAAGTTCCATCTGGGTGACGAGGTCGAACTTCGCATCGAAGGACCTTGATGTCCCCTTCCCGCGAACAACTCGCTCCACCCGACCTGGCCGGCTATTCCTATCGCCGGTTGCTCGGTTCGGGTGGATTCGCCGACGTCTTCCTGTACGAACGCGAGTTTCCGCGTCAGGACGTCGCCATCAAGGTCCTCGACCGGGTCGACGATGGCAGCGGCGGACGCGAGCGGTTCATGTCCGAAGCAAACGCAATGGCCAGCGTGTCTAGCCATCCCTTCATCGTCACCATCTTCCACGCCGACGTGTCCCCGAATGGCCACCCCTTTCTCGTCATGGAGTACTACCCGGGCGCCAACTACTCCGAGCGGAGCCGCACCGAACGGGCATCGGTTGCCGAGGTGCTTCGACTGGGAATTCAGGTTGCAAGCGCAGTGGAAACGGCCCATCGCGCCGGTTTCCTGCATCGGGACATCAAGCCAGCCAACATCCTCACCAGCGCCTACGGCCGCCCGGGTCTGACCGATTTCGGAATCGCCGCCGATCGGGAGAGCGCAGCGGAGGCCGAGGGCCTGTCCATTCCCTGGTCACCTCCCGAGATGCTGACGGGGGACGGATCGAGCGACGAACGCTCCGACCTGTACTCACTTGCTGCCACGTTGTATACGGTGATCGAGGGAAGGTCGCCGTTCGAGCGCTCTGGCGACCGAAATCGAAGCATCGACCTGATCGATCGGATCGAGCGGGAGCCCCTTCCTCGATTCGGCCGACCGGATGCGCCCGATTCGCTCTACCGCCTCCTCGCCCAGGCCATGGCGAAGGAGCGGGGCGGACGCCCGACATCTGCGGCGGAGTTCGCACGGTCGTTGCAGGCCATCGAGGTCGAACAGCGGTTCGACGTCACACCACTCGAACTGAGCGGTGTGATTGTGGAGCGTTCCGAGTCGGTTCCCATCGATGTCGACGCCGGCCACACCCGGGTCAAGAATCCAACCGTCGTTACTGGCCAGAGCCGGTTTCAGGCTGCTGGCGAGACGGTACTTCGAAATCCAAGCGGTCGGCGTGATCAGGTCGCCCCAACCGCGGCGATCCGCAATGTGCCGTTTGCTGTGCCTGACGCGGACATCCAACGTCCCGCGCCACGTGGAGGAGCCCAGCACAGCACTACAGCGCCGAATTCCGCCTCGTACCACCCGAACCCGAAGGCTCCGGCCATGAACATTCCTGGTTCAGACCGAGAAACCGTTGACCGCGCGACCTGGTGGCAGGATCGAAAGTCGAGGACGTTCCGTACAGTGGTCATCGCCATTGCAGTGATCGTCCTCGCCCTCGCAGCGGTTCTGGTGACGAAGTCACTCAGTGGCTCCGGTTCGGGACGGCACAAGGCGGTCGGGGCGCAGAAGGACCTCGCGCCGCGGGCGATGTTGACAGGGGCCGAGCTCCGGCTGTTCAGTCCGGTCGCCATGATGGAAGCGGCGCCCCTGTGAGCGACGGTGGAGCAACTGTCGAATTCTGCGGAGAGCTGTATCGCGTAGTTCCCGATGAGGCGTTTACGATCGGACGGGAGGGCGACCTCGTCGTCGACGACAACCCGTACCTGCATCGAACGTTTCTCACCGTGCAGAGTGATGGGTCCCTGTTCTGGTTGCTGAACGTTGGAGCTCGATTGACCGCCTCCATCACGTCGGGCGACGGAACGATGGAGGCCGCCCTCGCTCCCGGAGCGAAGTTCCCACTCGTCGAGCAGCATCTGTCCGTGCGGTTCAGTGCAGGGGCCGTTCTCTACGAGTTGGCCATCTCGATCGACGATCCTCCGTTCCGACCCGTCGTGGCGGACCAGGTGGATGGCATTGGTACGACGATCGGGGTTCTACCACTGACCACAGATCAGCGGATCCTCGTCGTGGCGCTCGCCGAATCGGCGCTCAGGATGGGGGGGAGCGGGATCACCCGAATCCCGGCCTCAGCAGTGGCCGCGGAACGGCTCGGGTGGACCGAGACCAAGTTCAACCGGAAGCTCGACAATGTCTGCGACAAGCTCACCCGCGCCGGCGTTCGTGGCCTCAAAGGGTCCTCATCGGAATTGGCTTCGTCGAGGCGGGCCCGTCTTGTCGAATACGCCCTCGCCGTGCGACTTGTCACCAAGGAGGATTTAGCGTTGCTCCCCTAGGTGCAATTGCGGGTGGAACACGTTCCCCAGTTTTGCTACCTTTCCGATCCACGTAACCCGCGGGCACGGAAGTCGCGGGATTACCAGGTCGGTGCGTTCTCACGGAACGTAGGCGCAGGCGGGGGATACGGCGATGAATGGTGGGGTTCAGGCACGGGCGGGGGGCGATTGATGGCGCGTGCCATCAGTGTCGACGAGACGATTCCCTGCCCGAGCATTCGGTCTGGTGAGGCTGCAGACCGACTGGTGGCCGTGGCTCGGAGCGAGTATCAGACCGTCTCTGCGTCGGCTGACCGGATCCATTTTGCCCGTACCAGGCGCCCCACCTGGGCGTTGGTGACCGGTATCGCACTCATTCCGGTCATCGTGGGGATCCCCATCTTACTGATCAAACGGACCGAGACGTGGGTCGCGGCGATCGAGGAGGACCACCGGAACGTGCAGGTCCACGTGACCGGAAGCGTGATCGCAGCGGTAATGATCCAGCTCCATGAGGTACTCGCCGAAGGACCGACACCGGTCGCGCCTAACCGCGCCGGCGTGATCGAGACGGTGTCCGCGGGAAGTCTCGCGTCGGACGCTCCATCGACAACGTCCACCGCATCGACCCCCAGCGTGATGATCGGCCGGATCCCACCTCCGCCCAGTCAAGACACGCACCTGTGGATGCCTCCCGGCCCAGGGGACGGATCGTCAGAGTCGGACGGACCCGCGAGTAGTGACCCGTTCGCGCTCGCGCCCGAGCGTGGCCGAGATCCAAGTCTGGCCTCGGACGACCTGCTCAGCCTTGCGGAGCAGGGGGTGACGGTCGCCAGATTCCGGGCAACGTCGGGTCTGACTTCGAACAGACCTTCGGCTATCAGCCAAGCTCCTGTTTCGTCACCATCGTCCGACACGATTGGCGCGCTGATGGTTGTGTTCGATACGGGCGAACGAATTGACCTCGGGCGAGGTGAGTCAGCCTTCATCGGCCGTGACCCGGCCGTGATCGGCGACTATGACGGAGCACGCCTCACCCCGATCGACGACCCCACGTCCTCGATCTCCAAGACCCACCTCCGTATCACGCGGCGTGCGGACGGCGTCGAGGTTGTCGACCTTGGTTCGACGAATGGAACCATGGTGTGTGCCGAGCCTGGTTCGCCACAAGAGGCAGCCCTTCCAGACATGCCGGTGCTCGTCTACTCGGGCGGTGTCGTGCGCTTCGGCGAGCGCGAGATGATGGTTCGCCCAGCTCGGAACGGCTCTTCCGCATGAGTCCCGAAGCCGGAAGGTCTCGTGGCCTCTTGCGCTCCTATCGGAGCGCCATCGTTGTCGCGGTGCTCATTGTCGCGTTGGTTGTGGGCTTTGTGGTTCCTGCACCTTGGCACCAAGCGCAGGTAGATCAGCACGGCGTCGGTGCCTGGGTCGTCCCGAATTCAGCGTCTCCCGGCGAAGTGCACCTCATTGACACGGGTGAGGGTGGAGTCGCTTGTTCCGTACCTGTCACCGATTCGACCGAGTACCACGTCGCCACCGACGGGTCCACGTCGTATTTGTGGGACGCCCAGACGGTTCAACCGCTGGATCCGGACTCGTGCAAGGTCGGTACGGCACTCTCGGGTCTCCAAGGCTCGATTGAGGGCGTGAAGGTGGGAGGGGGTGGTGTGGTTGTGCACACGTCCTCAGGAACCTATTCCGCTACCAACAGTTCGACTACCGCCACCGCACTTCCGGCCAAGGGAGTCACACACGTCGCCGTCGGCGCGGACGGCACGAAGGTGGTGGCGACGAGCAGCTCGGTCCGCGAGACGACGCCTGCCGGATCGACGACGACCGTCAATCTTCCGTCGTCGACGTTCTGTGCGGGCGTGTGTCAGGTGCAGGTCGTCGGTGGTCACGCAGTGGTCCTCAGCGGAACGACGCTCTGGTTCGACGACGGTACGCAGGTCCAGGTCCCGAAGGATGCGCAGCTGGGATCGACGGTAACGGCCGCGGCGGACACGCTGCCCGTCATCACCTCCCAGGGTCTGGCTGCCTATGGGGCCGGAGGCGGCCTCGCGTGGACGATGCCGGCGAGCTCGTCCGAAGCCGGCCTGGCTGCGACGACAGACTGGCAAGGCTGCAGCTACGGTGCGTGGACCTCTTCGGGATCCGTGGTTGTGGCCCGGCAGTGCGGGACTGACCAACCGGTTCGGCGTACGTTGGATCCCAGCACCGCATCGCCCGCCTGTAGTCCGGTCCGGCAGGTGGACGCGGGAAGCTGGCAGTTCCAGTCAGCCAATGGTGCGGCGGTGTTGAATGCACCCTCCGGCGATGCCTACTTCCTCGTTGGGAACCGCCTCACGTGTGAGCAGTGGCAGACCATCCAGCACAACGGACAGCCAACGTCGGCCACCCAGGCCCGCAAGCTCGCCAAATCGACGATCACATGCAGGCAGGCGACGTTCTACCTTTCGGCCGATAACACGGCTCCGCAGTGGCCCGCGGTGGAGAACTGCACCGATTCTGCCGGCTACCCGATGTGGGTGAAGGCCCAGTCACTCCAGGATCCATTCCGAGTCGGATCAGACGGGGCGAGCATCTCGCTGTCCGTCTCCCCAGGGACTCAACCGCCTGGATCAGTCGCGTACACGGTCACCGACGGGACGACCTCGCAGTCGACGTCGGCCCTGATCACGACATCCGCCAACGAGCCTGGACCGCAGAAGCGTCGAGATTCAGCGGCGGTCTTCCTTCCGCCGCAGGGCGGTGTCACCTACGACGTGCTCGAAGACTGGTACAGCATGCTCGGGACGCCGCTCACGGTTACCGATGCCATCGAGATCGCGCCCTCGACAACCTCCGTGCACATCCAGGATGGTCGATTCCTGGTTGTCAGCAACTACAGCGGTCAGCCGGAGACGGTAACGGTGTCCGTGGAGGACACCGAGGGGAAGCGGGCATCCTACCCGGTCGCACTCCAACCTGCGGGGGGTGCGGGGTCGGCACCGGTGGTCCACGACGTCCTGACCTCCGGCCAATCCGGCCAACCATTGAACGCCGATCTCGTCGCCGGGGACACAGACCCCAAGGGAGGAAGCCTCTCTGTCGAACATTGGACGCCGGTAACCGCCGGTAATCCGAACTGCCCGGTCAAGGCTGGGGCTACGGAGATCACATGCACGTTCCCCAGCGCTGGTGAGTACGTGTGGTCCTACGATGTGGCCAGCTCGATCTCCGGTCAGCACTCGACGGCCTTCGCCCGATTCGACGTGAGCCCGTCCGGGCTACAGGTGGACTCTGTGGCTGCTGCCCTCCCCATTCAGGGTCAGACCACAGTGGACCTGCTCGGTCCCGAAGTGAACCGCCAGGAGAACGTGGCCGTCGTCGATGCGCAGTGTCCGCCGGCTGCGGCAGGATCACCGGCTCCCTTCACCTGCGCGCTGATCGGTGACCGGTATCTCCGAATCGTCTGGCAATCCAGTCTCAAAGTCACCGCGGTGCCATTCACCGTCACCGACGGAGTCGTTCCCGCCCCGGTCACCGCCGTGCTGTGGGTCACCCCCTACATTGTTCCAGCCTCCGAATCAGCGCAGTTGGCCACCGTCCCGACGCAGACCGTGTCGGCCGGAGGCGTCATCCGGGTTCCGGTACTCACCGGCGCCTACTCGCCCTACGGCTGGGACATGTCCGTCACACAGGCCTCAGTCGTCAACGCGTCGACGTGTCCAAGTCTGGCCACCTGGAACGATGGGACCAACGTGTACGTCTACGCGAAGCTGACGGCAACACCGACGGCGTGCCAGGTCGACTACCAGGCGCAGGTGTCTCAAGGTGCCGATCCGGCGGCAATCCCTGGCAGTTTCAGCGTCGAGGTAGGCGCCCCACCACCTCCGGCTGAGCCTCCGACGCTGACGCTCAGACTCCGCGGTTCCTCCGGGCTCGTGGAGCTTCCATCGAGCTCCGATCCGACAGCTTCCGTGACTCCATCGGGAGAGCCGGTCGAGTGGCTGCCTGATGACGTCGGGAATCCGACAGCACCAAGCTGCGGTACGGCGAAGTTGACTTCCGACTATCAATACATCGAGTACACGACCTCCGGCAAGGGATGCCCCATCGACTCGTTCTCCTACCAGATGCTCCGTCTGGACGGCACCGTCGCCCAGGGAACGGTCAAGGTGGTGGGGTCGCCGACTTCGGGATGCGGGGCCCCAACTGCGCTGCCGATCACGAGGTACGTACCGATCGGCCAGTCGGACATCTCGGTCGCCGTGCAGGGGAGCATCGCCGACCCGTGCGGCCGAACGGCCAGCGTCACCAGGGTGTTGGCCAAGTCCGCATGCATCTCTGCGACCCCTGGCGGCGGCGGAACGGTAGTGGTCAGCGGCTTGACGAACTGTCCGCCAACCTTGGCAACCGTCTCGGTCCGGTACTCGTACTCGGTGCCGGGAGTCGGTTCCGCAAGCGGCGGGGGCTCGCTTCTCACCGGCGACATCACCATTGTCCGGGGAGCTGACGGCACCGATCTGAGTGCGCATGACGACATGACTCCTCTTGCACCGTCTGCGCACATCGACCTGACGTCGTTGGTGTCGGGGAATGTTGGCCCGCTCACGTTCCTGTCGGTGCCCGGAGGAGGGGGATGCACCATTTCTGGGTCCGTCCTTACGGCCCCGGCCCAACCGCCGAGCGACAACATCTCACCGTGCCCCTTCCTCGCCGTCGACACGACGACCAAGGCCGTCGTTGGTGGCGTGGTGTGGCTGGCCGGTCGGAAGCCACTCATCCGGCAGGAGCGAACGGATGACGTCGTCGTGGCGCCGGGCAAGAAGACGACGGTCGATGTGGTTGGTGGCACCAATCCGTACTTCGATGTGGTTCCAACGACCTACCGCTTGACGCTCGCGTCGGCGCGACTCAGCTGTCAAGGTGGATCGTCTCCGGGTCAGCCATCTCTGTCCGGTGGCCAGGTGACGATCGACGTTCCGGCGCCGCAGGATCCCATTTCGTGCACGCTGTTGGCCCAGATCACGGTGAGTCCGGGTGGCTCCGACCAAGGCGTCTCACTCCCGGTGCTTTTGGAGGGGCAGAAGCCGGCCGGGGTCATTTCGTGCTCGGCACCGACTCTCTATCCTGGCGAGTCTCAGGTTCCGTGGGACCTCACGTCCTGTATCGAGCCCGGCGGATTCGCATTCGGCAAGCTGAGCATCACCGCGACATCTCGAAGCACCGGAGTTGTCAACGTGACCGAGCCCCAAGGCGGAGTGAGCGATCCGATCGTATTCCTGTCGGCTGCCCCGGATACTGCCGGACAGTCGGCTGCGATCACGGTGACGGTCGATGACGGCACTGATCCGCCGGCACATGAGGCCGTTTCCGTGAGCGTGCACTCGACGCCATGCTCGCTCTCGGTTCCTGGTATGAGCAAGGTTACGTTGACTGGCGGAGCGACCCAAACCGTTCCTTTGCCGGTGTCGACCAGTGGAGCAAACTGTTCCTGGCAGATTGTCGGATCGCCGTCCGCCGTCGCCACCGGCACCCCCCTTAAGCTGATCGTGACGCCAAGCGGGGACGGTCATGAGCTGATCATCACTGCACCAACCCTGCCTGCGGGACAGTCTGGCAGCTTCTCAGTCGGATTCCTCGTCCAGGCGACAAAGGATTCGTCAATCAACGCACAAGGGAGTGTGTCGGTCATTCTGTCGGGTCCACCCGGTGTTCCGTCAGGGGTGGCAGCAACCGCAGACAGCTCGACCGCCACGGCGTCAGTCATATGGGCTCAATTGGGGGCAGATCGCCTGGGAGGCGCTACCAATGTCACCTATAACGCTTGCGCCAACGCGGGGTCACCCTGTGGGGGTAGGGACGGGACATCCGGCATAGCCAAATGCAGCATCGTCAACGCCTCGGGATGCACTTTGGCTGGACCACTGCAGGCAAACCAGGCGTATCAGGTAACCGTTACCGCCTGTACCGAGAATGGATGCACGCCGTCTGTCCCGCAGACTCTCCAGATGCTCGGACCCCCTCCAAAGCCAAGCTCGGTCACAGCACAAGACGAGAAAGACGGCCAAGCCCTCGTGCAGTGGACTGAGCCAGCACCTTCCAATAACGACCCGAGGGACGCAATCACAGGATTCATTGTCACCGGCAGCAAGGGCGGCGCTTGCACTGTGCCCCCTGGTCCTGGAGCGACGAGCTGTTACTTCGTGGTCACTAGTCCGGGTAGCCAGAGTTTCACTGTCGCAGCCACCAACAGTTATTCGACGGCTGGCGGCCCTTCGCTTTCGAGCGCGGAGATCCCAGTCACCGCGGCGCCCACAATTGCAGTAGAGAGTGGTCCGAACACCACCTGCGGAGCAGATCCCACCAATTGCACAGCTGTTACAGGCTTCTCTGTCAATGATGGTGGAAATCTCCAATGCACGATCGAATTCTCACTCGAGAACCAAAGCGGGGCACCGAATCCCGCGATCCCGTCTCAAGGGTGCTCTGTTGCAGGCCTAACAGTCCAGGGTCTCTACGCGAGGGTCAACTACACGTTGAACGCGTCCGTTCTAACGGCACCGGGTCAGCCTTCGTCCATGACCGTCAGTCCAGAGATTGTTGGCGCTCTCCCGACTGGTCTAGGAACGCCAAGCATTTCATTCAACGGTACATCTGGATGTCACAACCCGGATGCACAGGACGTCGTCAACTGTCAGTGGTCACAGACCGTCGCAGGCCTTGGTAGCACGTATTCACTCACTTTCGGGAAGGCCCCATGCAATTCGATCGGCGATGTCCAGTCGACTGGAAATGGCATGTGGGCACTTGGATTCCAGTGCTCGGGCGAAAGTACCGCTGGAGGCGTGTCGTACACCCTGCATGAAGAGAAGTATTCGGCGACGGGTGGTCCGACGAGTGTGCCGGCTCCCACCATCACTTCCATCTCGCCAGGCACCGGGTCTACCTCGACAACTACGCCGGTCGTAATCTCGGGCACCAATCTGTCCGGTGCAACGTCGGTCACATTCGGCGGAGTAGTCGCAACCATCACGTCGGACACTGCGACGTCGATCAGCGTGACCGTACCAATGGGCACGGCTACCGGAACGGTGGATGTGGTTGTCACAACGCCAGGTGGGACTGTGACGGATCCCGCAGCCTTCAACTACACGTGACCCGTTCTCCATACCGGAGGCTCCGACTGCGGAGTCTGTTACCCGCTTTACCCGCTCACCCGAAAGGACCGCAGGATGCCAATCACCACTGAGCAGGCCGAATGGTTCGGCGACTCGTTCTCCCGCCTCGTCGCGAATGTCGAACAAGCGGTCGTCGGCAAGACGGAGGTTGTGAGACTCGCCGTCACCTGCCTGCTGACGGAAGGGCACCTCCTTCTCGAGGACGTGCCAGGTACGGGAAAGACGATGCTGGCCAAGGCGATCGCCAATACCGTTCAAGGCACGACGAGCCGAATCCAATTCACACCCGACCTGCTTCCCACGGACGTTGTTGGCGGCACGGTCTACGACCAGCGCACAGGCGAGTTTGAACTACGGAAGGGTCCCGTCTTCGCCACGGTCCTCCTGGCTGACGAGATCAATCGCGCGTCGCCCAAGACGCAATCCGCCCTGCTCGAGGTCATGGAGGAGGGTCAGGTCACCATCGATGGCGTGACGCACCGTGTTGGTCCACCATTCATGGTGATCGCGACGCAGAACCCCATCGAGCAGGCGGGAACCTACCGGTTGCCGGAGGCTCAGCTCGATCGGTTCCTCATGCGTACGAGTCTCGGCTACCCGGATGCGACGACGACGGTGCAGCTTCTCGCCGAAGCCTCGGTGCGGCATCGCAGCGACACGGTGGGTCCACTTATCACCGGCCAGGCGGTCGCTGACATGACGCGCCTGGCTGCAAACGTCCATGTCGACCCGGCCATTCTCGAGTACGTCAGCAATCTGGTGGAGTCCACCCGACGTGCTCCAGGTGTCGTTTTGGGCGTCAGTGTCCGGGGTGCCATGGCCTACGTACGCGCCGCCAAGACGTGGGCTGCATCGGCCGGGCGCAACTTCGTTCTGCCAGACGATGTCAAGGAATTGGCCGTGCCGGTCCTCTCTCATCGGGTGATGCTCGACCCCGAGGCCGAATTCAACGGGGCGACCGTGCCCAGCGTGATCAACCGTATTCTCGACGAGGTTGAACCTCCTCTGGATCGTGGCGCCGAGCCCGCCCCGACCCCGGTCGGCGCCCTGTGAGTACCTCGCGCTCGCTCCGGCGTGTCTTCGACACGACGGTCGGAGCGCGTGCTCGCCTGGCCGGCCGCTCCATCAGCCCCGTGGGATGGAGCCTCCTCATCGCAGGGGTGTGTGCCGCGATCATCGGTCACTTCCTCGGATGGGCGGAGTTGACCGCTTTCGGAGTCACGGCGCTCGTCGTGCTCGCGCTCGCCGCGCCATTCGCGCTGGGTCAGACCGAACTGGAGGTCGAACTGGACGTGCGTCCGCCGGCAGTCACCGTCGGCCAGCGGGCGGCAGCCCAGATCACAGTCCGACCGGGCGGAACGGGTCCGGTGAGGAGCGTCACGATGGAGCTTCGCGTGGGCGACACTTTCGTGGAGTTCCCGGTTCCGACGCTCCGGCAAGGTTCGGAGCACGAGGAGCCGTTCGTGCTGCCCACCTTCCGCCGCGGGGTCATCACGGTCGGTCCGGCCTCGTCGGTCCGTGGCGACCCTCTTGGAATCGTCCGACGTACCCAGACGTGGACGGACGAAGTCGACCTCATCGTTCACCCTCGTACCGTGCGGCTTGCAGATACTGGCCAGGGATTCGTCCGGGACCTCGAGGGCATCGCCAGCAACGACCGCTCTGACGCCGACATCTCGTTCCACGCATTGCGCACCTACGAGCCGGGTGACGACCCCCGCCACATTCACTGGCTCTCGACGGCGCGCACGGGCACGTTGATGGTCAGGCAATTCGTCGACACCCGTCGATCGCACCTCGGGCTGGCCGTCGACACCGATCCGGCATCGTATGACTCAAACGATGACTTCGAGGTCGGCATGTCGATCGCCGCGTCCCTCGGCTGCCGCGTGCTCGCAGACGAGCAGGAGGTGACCTGCGTGGTGGGGGCGGACAGAGTCCTCTCCGACTCACGGCGCCTGTTCCTCGATTCGCTGGCTCGAGCTGACGCGGTAGAGCGGGCTGCACCACTGGGAGCCTGCGTGGCGGCGATGATGAAGGCCTCTTCCGGTCTCAGTCTCGCTGCGGTCATCACGGGCGCCAGAACAAACCTGGAGGACCTGCGTCGGGCAACTCTGCGGTTTCCCTCGGGGATCCCGGTCATGGTCATCAGGGTCGATCGCAACTCGCCGACGACGTACCGACCCATCGGCAACCAAGTGCTCCTGTCGGTTCGTGAGATCGAAGAGTTTCCCCATCTGTTGTGGGCGGTCTCGGGGTGACGAGTGTCCTCGACCCGGCGGTCGACCGCCGGAGCGATGAATCGGGTCGCGTCGATGGATCGGTGCTCGATCTCCAGGCGTCGCCACGAGTGGCTGTCTGGTTGACGGATCTCCTGGCGGTCGTGCTGCTGGGCGGGCTGGCCTTGTGGTCCTTTGTCCCGTCGTTCGGGGCCATCGCGTTCTTCGTGGGGATGTTCGCCCTATTCATCGGGGCGGGATGGGCGTTGCTCTGCGACTGGCGTCGCTGGCCCTGGTGGGTCGAGGTCAGCGGGGGGCTGCTCCTGTTCATTGTCCTTGGACCGGCCCTGGTGGCACCGCAGGATGCCGCTTCCGGCTTCCTTCCAACTGTCGGGAGTGTCTGGGCCCTCTTTAGGGCGGTGTTCACCGGATGGTCCGACGCATTGGTGAGTCAGACGCCCATCGGCCGGCTGGATGCCCTCTTGGTTCTTCCCTTCGCGTCAGGATTGGCCATCGGGCTGGTATCGACGTGGCTGACCAGGTCACGGCGGTTGTGGTCGCTCGCGGCGCCGCTCGTGCCTCTTGCGGTCCTGGTGGGCGGACTCGTGGTGACGACCGACCACTCGATCGGCGGAGTCGAGGGCGCCCTGTTGGCACTCGTATCCATCGCATGGATGTCGTCGCGCCAACGACGCTTCAGGGCCGGGACGACGATCGCCGTGCGCGATCGGATTCGGCTCCGACGCCTCATCGGACTTGTCGCAGTCGCGGTGCTGGTCGGTTGGGCATTGGGATCGTTCGGGCCTGTCAGCGGTTCCAATTCGCGGACGATCGTGCGTGACCACACCATCCCTCCGGTGGACGTGCGTCTCACGACGAGCCCACTCAGCGAGTATCGGGTCCTCAAGGTGACTGACAAGGACACCGCCCTGTTCACTCTCAGAGGAGCTGTTTCCGGGCTGCCGATCCGAGTGGGGACGATGGACTATTGGGATGGAGGCACGTGGCAGAGCGCTCCGGTGGTGTCCGACCCCAAAGAGGCCTACGAGAGAGTCAGCGGGTCGCTTCCGGTCGACTCCCACGCCGACCAGACACGCCTCGTGACCGTCACCCTCGCGACGGGGTGGGCCGAACAGGTATGGATACCCACCGTGGGTGACGTTTCCTCGGTGTCCTTTGGCGGACCGGGCTCATCCCAACTCCTCGATGGACTGCGCTACGACGTGGCCAACGGTTCGCTTGCCGAACCACAGGGCTTGACCGGGAACTCATCGATTTCCGAAGTGACCGACGGGCCGGAGCCGACCGTAGATCCCACGTCAATCGGCGTGACCGCACCGGCAGACTTGGCGGCCGCGTTGGGCAAGCTCGAGACGAAGGCGGCCTGCGGCGGGAAGAGTGTGGCCGACCTGGATTGCATGGCTGCGTTCATGCACAAGAACGGCGCCTTGAGTGACGGTGCGCTGAATCAACCGATGTCGCTCGCGGGGTCAACTGCTCAGCGACTCACATCGCTCGCCTCGGAGCTCGCAGGGCAGTCGTCCCAGAGTGCGACTGGGGGCGACGTTCCCGCTGGCGATGGTGAGCAATTTGCAGCCCTTCTGGCGCTGGTTGCCGCCCAGCAGGGCTATCCGGTCCATGTTGTGGTCGGAGTCCGGCGTGCGGTTCCCGGTGTGGTGCGTGGCCGTGATCTGACGGCATGGGCTGAGGTTTACCAGGGCGGCAAGTGGATCATGCTCGCGGACCCGGTGCCGACGACGAAGCAGTCACCGGTCACACTTCCCCAGAGCCAGCAGGTTGATCCGGTGCCCATCGACGCTCCGAGCGGCGAGGTGCCTCCACTCTCCAATCACCTGAGTCATTCGTCCTGCACCAAGTCGTCCGGCGGAGGCGCTTGTGACAGCCGGCACCAGTCCGGCTTCAACCTCGGGCTTCCGGCCTGGATCGGACCTGTTGTCGGCATCCCACTTGCACTTCTTGCGCTCTTCGCGGCGGTCACATTCGCCCTGATCGGAGCCAAATCGATGCGTCGCAATCGCCGCCGCTCCACTGGCGATTCGGCCGCGCGCGTCAGCTCCGGGTGGAAGGAGTTGACGGACGTCATTCGCGATGCTGGGTGGATCCTGCCTGTCAATGCGACTCGGCGCGAGAGCGCCGTTCTCCTAGGTCGCAACGGTGTTTCGCGGATGGCGCGCCGCACCGACGGCATTCTGTTCGGACCCGACGGGATCTCGGAAGAGGCGGCCGATGCCTACTGGAGTGACGTCGATGCCACGTCGGCATCCCTTTTGGCGTCGCTCGGTACCGTCGATCGCTGGAAGGCGCGGGTGAATCTGACCTCCTTCGGCGTCGGTGACTGGCTCGAGGCTCGTTCTCGTCAAGCCCTCGAGTGGGGCCGCTTGGGCGTCGTGGCCACGAGACGCTGGATCGGTCGGATCACGCAGTGAGACTCCTCCTCTCGGTGAGAGCACCAGACGGCGACGTCAGCGATGTCGTCCTGTCCACCGATGTGACGGCTACCGTCGGCGACGCCGCAAGATCGCTTGCCGCCAGCCCGGGGGGTGATGAAGTCACGCTCCTGCTGCTCGCCGGTGATACCTGGAAAGAAGTCGATCCCGGCGTCTCCTTGTCGGATTCGCCGATCGGTTCAGGAGCCACCGTCACCGTCGGCGCCCCTGAGCGAAGTCGACAGGGCTCGGGATACTCACTCAAGATCACCGCTGGCCCCGATGCTGGTCGACATATCCCGCTCCGGTCGGGGCTCAACATTCTGGGACGTGACACCGACTGCGACGTGGTTCTGTCGGACCCGATGGTATCCAAGCGCCACGCGCAAATCCTGGTTCAGAACGACGTCGAGATTGTCGACGACAATTCGGTCAACGGCCTCCTGTCAGGTGGCCAACCCGTCCAACGAGTGACGGTCCAGCCAGGTGACGAGATCCAGGCCGGCGAAACCGTTTTCGTCCTTGATGCCCCGAGAACGACCGAAGTCCAAGTTCATCCGATGACGGGCACGATTGCGTTCAACCGATCACCACGGGTTGTGCCCGCGTATCCAGGTGAAGAATTCGATGCACCAGAGGCTCCGGCTCCGATCCGGACCCAGCCAGTTCCGTGGGCCACGGCATCGGTTCCGATCCTCATGGGCGCCGTCATCTTTCTGGCCACCAAGACCTGGACCTCCGTACTCTTTGTCGCGTTGAGCCCGTTGATGGTCGTTGGTAGCTATATGCAGAACCGGGCGATCGCGCGCCGGGAGCATCGCGAGGCGGTCGAGCAATTCGAGCACGATCTCGCTGGACTCGTCGTCGAACTTCGTCAAGCCCAGGACCGTGAACGGTCAGTGCGACTGGTCGAGCATCCTTCTGTTGCGGACGTGGTGGAGTCAGTCCGTGGCCGCGAGCCGCTGATGTGGACGAGGCGGACCGAACACGACGCGTTTCTGGATCTTCGCCTAGGGATCGGTCGACAGTCGAGTCGCACGACGGTGCATCGCACTGGGAACGGCTCTGCTCCGTTCGATCTCCGCCAACAGCTGACAGACTCGGTGACGCCATTCGTAAGCATCGATAACGTTCCGATCTTCTGTGCCCTCAAGGAGAGCGGCGCCCTCGGAATCAGCGGTCCGCCTTCAGCCCGCGAAGGTGTGTCGGCAGGAGTCGTGACCCAATTGGTCGGTCTGCATTCTCCCGCCGACGTCTGCATCGCAGCGGCGGTCTCACCCACCGGGGCCTTGCGTTGGAACTGGCTCAAGTGGTTGCCCCATACGCACTCTGACCATCATCCGCTCGGCCTCAATGCCCTCGCGGACACCGCCGGAGCGGTCGGTACCCTCCTCAGTGATCTACGCGGCCTCATCGATGAGCGGGCGACCGAGGATGAGTGGCACGGAGTCTCCGTCGTAGTGATCGTCGAGAACGATGCACCGTTCGTGCGGAGTGCCGTGATCGATTTGGCCGAACGCGGGCCGGACGTCGGCGTCTACGTGATCTGGTGCTCCGATCGGACCGCGGATCTGCCCTCCGTGTGCCGAACATTTCTCGAACTCGATCCAGGAACCTTCGGCGCGGCGACCGGGAAGGTCACCATCGGCGAACGTGTCGAGCCTGTTGTGACTGAAGCGGTCGACAGGCCGATGGTTGACTGGCTCGCCCACCAGATAGCCCCTGTTGTCGATGCCTCCATCTCGACTGCAACAGACAGTGACATTCCAAGCTCAGTGTCACTCGTCGCCGACATGGGACTCGAGGTTGCGAGCTCTCCCGACTTCGTGATCGAGCGTTGGAGGGAGTCCAACTCGGTCATGAGGGACGACCAAGAGCTTCCCAGGCTCCGGCGTGACAACACGCTTCGAGCGATGGTCGGGAGAACGAGCCTCGACCCACTGTTCCTCGATCTGAGGACACAGGGACCTCACGCGCTCGTTGGCGGAACGACCGGTGCCGGGAAGAGTGAGTTTCTGCAGACGTGGATTCTCGCGATGGCCGCTCAATACGGCCCGCAACGGGTGACCTTCCTCTTCGTCGACTACAAGGGGGGCGCAGCATTCGCCGAGTGCACTTCTCTGCCGCATTCCGTCGGGCTGGTCACCGACCTGTCGCCACGCCTTGTCCAGCGAGCTCTCCGATCGCTGAATTCGGAGCTGCGCTACCGAGAGCAGATATTGAACCGGAAGCGGGCCAAGGATCTCCTTGAGTTGGAACGACGCCGGGATCCGGAGACTCCACCGAGTTTGGTCATTGTCGTCGACGAGTTCGCTGCACTCATCCAGGAGGTTCCAGAATTCGTCGACGGAGTGGTGAACGTGGCGCAGCGCGGTCGCTCTCTCGGCCTCCATCTGATCCTGGCGACGCAGCGTCCTGCCGGGGTTATCAAGGGAAACCTGCGCGCGAACACCAACCTGAGGATCGCGCTCCGCATGGCGGACGCCGATGACTCGAGCGACGTGGTCGGGGTTCCCGATGCGGCAGAGTTCGATCCGGCAGTTCCCGGGCGTGGAATTGCCCGTACCGGACCCGGACGTATGGCGACATTCCAGTCGGCCTACGTCGGGGGCGTCACGGAGTCGGTCAATCGGACGACATCGATTGAGGTGCAGTCACTCCCGTTTGGGCCAGGACCCGTACGTGAGGTCAATGATGCCGAGATGGTCGAACCTGATGCCGACGCGCAGCCGGATATTCATCGCATCGTCGCGACGATCCGAGGAGCGTTCGACACCCTCGGGGTCGAAGAACCACGGCGGCCATGGCTGCCGGAGTTGGCCGACTCCTATGACCTTGCCAGCCTGCCGACCCCTCGAAAGGATACTGATCTCGTGATCGGCGTCCGGGATGAACCGGACGAGCAACGTCAAGGCGTCATCACATTCCGACCCGACGTGGACGGCAATTTGCTGGTCATCGGCACGGGTGGGTCAGGGAAGTCGACAACCCTCCGCACCGTGGCGGTGGCTGCTGGACTTACGGTGCGCGGGGGTCCCTGTCACGTGTACGGCCTTGATTTTGGAGCTCGGGGCCTATCGATGCTCGAAGTCCTCCCGCACGTCGGATCGATCATCGACGGCGATGACGTCGAGCGCACGGCCCGTCTGCTCCGGAATCTTCGTGCCACGATCGATGATCGGGCGACCCGCTTCAGCAAGGTCAACGCCGGTTCGCTCCCTGAATTCCGGACATTGGCGCAGGAGACCGACGAGCCCCGCCTCCTTCTTCTGGTCGACGGATATGGGACGTTCCGGACCTCATTCGAGACCGGACCGAACGCCTGGATGATGGATGCCCTCCAGGGAATCGTGGCCGACGGTCGTGCAGTGGGGGTGCATGTCGTCATGTCCGCCGACCGTCTGGCTGCGCTGCCTGGATCACTCGCCAGCGGCATCCAGCAGCGGCTGACTCTGCGGCTCGCGGGGGAGAACGAGCTGCTGATGGCGGGCCTCCCTCTCGATGCGTTCGATACCGGGTCTCCACCTGGACGCGGGTATCTCAGCGGTCAGGAGGTGCAGATCGGCGTACTCGGAGGCGCCCGGGAGGTCACGAAGCAGGCGAGGGCGATGACGAAGCTTGCGGACTCCATGCGGCGAGCCGGCGCGCAGTCGGCCACGGAGATCGCCAGACTGCCGGAGGTCGTGGACTTGTCGAACCTCCCCGTCGCCGACGCGGAGGGCCGACCGGTTCTCGGGGTCCTGGACGAGACGCTCGGACCCATCGGCTTCGATGCAGATGGCCTGATCCTTGTTTCGGGTCCGACAAGGAGCGGGCGGACGTCAACCGTGAGGTCTGTCGTTGCCTCCATGCGGAGGGTTGGACTGGGAGATCGGGCAGCCGTTTACATCGGTTGGCCCCGCTCGCCGCTTGCGACGCTGGACTGGAACCGAATCGGCCTGGGCACGAGCGACGCAGCGTCGTTGGCAGGAGAGATCTCGCGCGAGATCGGCGAAGGACTGGCCCCGGGTGTCGTCGTCATCGACGGCGTGGCGGATTTCGTCAATTCGGAAGCTGACTCGTCACTCCAGGAGTTGGTGAAGGCTTGCAGGAAGGGCGGAGTGGCGCTGGTGGTCGAAGGGGAGACTTCGGAGCTTCTCTCATCGTGGCCGCTCCTTCAGGCCATCAAGGCAGCGAGGCACGGGATCATCCTGCAGCCGGAGCAGTCCGATGGCGACGCCCTCTTCAAGACTCCATTCCCCCGAGTCCGCCGGACGGACTTTCCGGTCGGGAGAGGCATCTACGTCCGGCAAGGAAGAAGTTATCGGGTGCAGGTCGCGATGCCATCGTGAACCGGACCGGGCGCGCGGGGAGAAGTGCCCATGTGCAGGAGAGTTCTCCCCATTGGCATGAATCATAGGTCGTGTGAAGATTCTCATAGCGAAGAGATCTCCGGCGGCGGAACCCCTCCGACGGATTGCAACCAAACAGAAGGGAAGTGGAGATGGCTTACGAAGGACTTGACGTGGATGGGGCGAGCAGCGTCGTCAGTGCAATCAACAACGCACCGAACGACCTGCAAGGCATTCTGAACAACCTCACCAATCAGATTCAGGGCATCCAGTGGCAGGGTTCGGACAGGGAGCAGTTCATCTCGGCCTGGCAGCAGGCCTCGAGTCAGCTCATGAACCAGATCCACCAGGTTCTGCAGGATACGTCCACTCACTTGACTCAGGAGATCAATCAGCAGTCCCAGGCATCCGCCAGCTGACCGATGCCAGCGACAGCACGTGTCGACCGAGGTCCCGACTCGGTGAGTGCCCGCAGCGTGCGAGCCTCATCGAGTCGGGGAACTTGGTGATGACGCCGGAAGTCAGTTGGAAGACTGAACGCACCGGAGAAGTCCGTTCAGTTGAGGGAGGGAGGTGAGTTGCCGTGACACTCGAAGGTATGGATGTCGATCAAGCCCAACAGGTGGTGTACCGATTGCGAAATCAGGCATCGGATCTCCAGGGGATCGTCGCCCAACTAGGAGGCCGAATCGAGGCGCTTCACTGGGTTGGTACGGATCGCGACAGCTTCGTCGGATCGTGGAACGACTGGTCGTCGAGTGCTCTGGCGTCCACCCTCACCTCCATCGAGTCCATTACCCGTTCCGTCGCCCAGGCCGTTGCCCGTCAGCAATCGGCTTCGTCGACGTAGGCGAAGGTTTGCCCGGCACCTGTCCAAAGATCGACAGGTCCTCACATCGGAGATCTCGACATGAACATGGAAGGTGCGGATCCAGACGCTCTAGGTGCGGTAGCCGTCGAGCTGACTGCGGCCGCCTCGAGAATTGGACAGATGCAGACGGCCCTCAGGTCGCTCCTGTATGAACTCCAATGGTCAGGTCACTCCGCCGACACTCTTCGTCACCAGTGGGACTCGGAGGTGGCGCCCCAGCTTCATGCCATGGGACAGGGTCTCGACGAGTTCGCAGCGATCCTTGGGCGGGAGGCAAACCAGCAATCAGCTGCCAGCGAGGCGGAAGGGTCCTCGGCTCTGTTGACGGGAGTCGTGGTGGGAGGCACATCCGCAACTTCCTTGGTCGACCGCCTGGAGCACGATGAGCAGTTCCTGGGAGACGCACTCGACATTCCTGGGGAGACGGCCCAATACGTGAAAGGCGTGATCTCGGACGGGGAGAAGACCGCCAAGGAAGCTGAATCGCGCGGTGGGCGGATGATGCGAGATGCCGATCCCGTGGCTCGGTCCGACGGCGCGACCTTGATGAATGACGGCAAGGCCCTGGCGAGGGACACTGACTCGTTGGCCAAGGAATTCCATGGTTCGTGGCTGGAAGGTGCCGGCAGGGTGGCGGCAGTCGGTGGTGTGGTGTTGTCGGTCGCGGATGGGGTGTTCGAAGGTTGGAAGTACTTCGACCACGACCAGTCTGATCCCAACAATGTGAGGATCATCAAGGCCTCAATCGTTGGTGCTGGAGATGCCGGGGGCTCGATTGCTGGAGGAGCACTGGGCGCGATGGCTGGGTCGGCTCTCGATCCTGTGCTTGGACCGTTCGGCACCATTGGGGGAGCAATGGTTGGCGCGTGGATTGGCGGGTGGGCGGGTAAAGAGGGTGGCGAACTCGTGGCTGGACATTATGCACAATTGGCCCACATCGGGTCGAAAGGCATCGAAGCAGCAGATGAGTTTGGGTCAGACGTGGCGAGTGGTGCTGGTTCCGCCTGGCACGACGCCACGAGCTGGGCCTAGTGAGATCCTGCCTGTTCAGGTCAGGTGGCACCCGTATCAAGGTCCACCTGCATCGACGAAAGGAGTGAAGGATGGATCACCAAGAACGTGATGGTGTCCGATTTGTTGTGCCCGACGGCTGGCTGTTCAGACAGAATGCGGGTAACAGCTTCCTCGTCTTGGCCGCACCCGATGAGTTTGCAGGTAGCGAATTTCGACCAAATGTCGTCGTGACCTGCTTCGAAGGAACCGGCCCGACGGGAGATTCGATGCGCGAGAAGCAATTGCGTGCCTTTGCGCACACGATGCCGTCATTCGAACTTCGCGGACATAAGGTCATGGAAGATGGCAGTACCCAAGTCCAGCTGGATTCCTTTACGTATGAATTGGACGGAGAATCCATTTGGGTAGACCAGTATGTTCGGTCGGATGGCGAGCGTGGAGTCGTCGCTACTGCATCATGCTCTGAATCGGATCGCCACCTGGTTGGACAAGTTCTGGACGATGTCGCATGGAATGTCGAACTGAGTGCCCTTAAGATTTCGAGCTGAACCAAGCTCCGAACTCGCCGACCACGGTCGAGCCAGCCGATCAGAGCCCATCCGATTAGTGACGACGCACGACGGGATGCGGCCCGGTCAGTGGAGCAGCATGTTCGGCTCGCCCTGGGCGTCGAGGCCCGTGCCGCTGATGCTGCACGTGCCGCCCTTGGGGGCGCCGTTGTTGAACGCCTGACGGGCGCAGTTGCGCAGGGCCAGCTGCCCCCAGTAGTTCGGGTGGATCGACTCCTGCACCTGGTACGGGCCGAACACGGTCGACACCGTGCGGATCTGGTTGATCCACTCGGTCAGGTTGACGGCGCCGGCGTTGGTCCAGCTGTTCAGGCCCTTCTCCTCCAGGAGGCCGACCGTGTTCTCGCACAGCCGGTGGCCGTTGAAGGCCCCCGAGACGTCCATCACCTTGATGTTGGTGCCGGCGTCGCCGGCCACCGCGCTCTTGACCGCGTTGTCGATGTCGGGCAGCGCCGTGGCATTGGCCCAGTTGGCGTCCGTGTTCCAGAAGCCGCAGCCGCCCGTCGACTGCCGGGTGTAGCCGCTCTGGCTGTAGCGGAAGCCGGACCCGTTCGGGATCGGCGAGGGGTAGTCCTGGACCACGATGGTGTACATCGACGGCGTGTAGCCGTCGGTGGCCATGGCGCTCCGGATGTGGTCGATCGCCCCCCGGATGGCCGTCACCTGGGCGGCGATGTTGGCCGAGCTGAAGTTGCCGGTGACGGACGAGTCGCTCGAGCAGTAGTCGGGCCACCACGACGGCGACAGCAGGAAGTCCTCGACGCACGTCTGCACGATGCTGGCGAAGTTGAAGTTGTTGCCGCCGATGGAGAGCATCACCATCTGGACGTTGTGGGTGGCGGCGAAGTTCTGGAGCATCAGGGCCTGGCCCTGGTTGCCGCCGCTGTTGTAGAAGTCGATGCCGGGCTTGAAGTTGCCGCTCGAGTCGGTGAAGGTCGATGTCTTGGCGCCCGAGCAGGCGAAGTTCACGCTGCCGACGCCGCCGCCGATGCCGATCTCCGCCGACTTCGACCGGTGGCAGCCGGGGATCTGCTCGGCGGTGCCGGTGGCGTTGTCGTCGTAGGCGGTCGGGCCGAGGGCGTCGATCTCCGACGAGCTCTGGTTGGTGTTGCCCGCCCACCGGCCGGCCTCGCCGGAGATGTACGAGTCGCCGAGGCTGGCCACGTACGGCGTGCCCACCCCCGGACCGGAGGTTGCCGCCCCGGCCGGCGTCGCGCCGGCGACGACGCCCACCCCGGCCGCGGTCGAGACGAGCAACGCCACCAGTGCGATCGATGACCGGAGCCTGCGCATGCTTCCCCCTGTGGTGTCCGGCGCCGGTTCCCCCCGGGCGCTCGTCGTCACAGTAGCGAGGGATGGTCGTCCGGGCACGGATGAACCGCCGCCCGCCGGCGGGCGGGCGACGTCAGCCGCCGTCGAGGGAGATGAGCTCGCCCGTCAGGTACGACGACGCATCGCTGGCCAGGAAGAGGGCGGTCCCCACGATCTCGTCGGCCGAGGCGATCCGTCCGAGGGCGATGTGGCCCGTCATCTGCTCCTGCAGCTCGGGCGTCGGGAGCGAGGCGTGGAGGCTGTCGGTGTGGAACATGCCGCACACGATGGCGTTGACCCGGATCCCCCGGGGCCCGAGCTCGTCGGCCGCCGCCCGGGTGAGGGCGTTGAGTCCGGCCTTGGCCGCCGCGTAGACGACGGTGAAGGCGGTCGGGTGCAGCGAGGCCTTGGAGCTGATGTTGATGACCGAGCCGCCGGTCGGCATGTGGGCGGCGGCCAGGCCGGTGAGCCGCAGGGGGCCCTTCAGGTTCACCTCGATCGTCTTGTCGAACAGCTCGCTGGTCACCTCGGCCAGCGAGGGCGGCACGGGGGCGATGCCGGCGTTGTTGACCAGCACGTCGATGCGCCCGAAGCGGTCCACGACGGTGTCGACCAGTGCCGCGCAGTCGTCCCAGTCGCCGACGTGGCAGCGCACCGCCTCCGCCCGCCCACCGCGGGCCCGCAGCTCGGCTGCCACCTCCTCGCACGACCCGAGCTTGCGGCTGGCCACCACCACGTCGGCGCCCGCCTCGGCGAACCCCGAGGCCATGGCCCGGCCCAGGCCCTTGCTGCCGCCGGTGACGACCACGACCTTGCCGGTGGCGTCCAGGGTGGGGATGGTCATCGTCGGCTCCGTCCGCTCGTCGTCCTGCTCGTCGTCCCGCCCGTCGTGGTCTCCTCGGCGGCGGCGTCCCGGGCGATGCCCTCCAGGAGGTAGCGGATCTCGAGGTCGAACAGGGCGTCGGCCTCGGCCGCGTCGACACCGCCCGGGTCGCCACCCGGCCGCGAGCGACGCCGCCCGGCACGGGGCGGCTCGGCCCCGCCCTCGACGGCCCCGAAGCCGACCGTGGCCCACATCAGGATGCGGCAGGCCCGCACCGCCGCGTCGGTGGCGAGGCCGGCCGACCGCATGGCCTCGACCAGCGGCCGGGACGCCTCCACGTAGGCGTCGCGGCCGGGACTGAGGATGAGGCGGCTGTCGCGGGCCCGGCGCAGGCGCCCGCGCAGCTCGCGGGTCCAGCGCAGGGCGTAGGCGTCCCACGGCTCGTCGGGGGCGCCGGGAGGGGCCAGGTCCACCAGCAGGCGGTCGGCCATGGCGTCGACCAGCGCCTCCTTGTTGCCGATCCGGCTGTAGAGCGGGACCGGCGACACGCCGAGCCGGGCGGACACGCTGCGCATGCTGACCGCGTCCAGCCCGGACTCCTCGAAGATCTCGACCGCCGCGCTCACGATCTCGTCGGCGTCGAGGTCGAAGTCGGGTGCCCGGCCCATCAGTCCGCCGGTCCCAGCACGAGCTTGCCGAGCACGCTCCGGTCGGCCATGGACCGGGCCGCCACCGGGAGCTCGGCAAAGGGGATCTCGGCCGTGACCGAGCTCCGCAGTCGGCCGTCGGCCACCATGGAGGACAGTCCGGCGTGGATGGCGTCGAGCTCGGCCCGGCTGTAGCCGCCGGCGAAGACGCCGACCAGCGAGGTGTTGGTCATGACCAGCTGGATGGTGGACAGCTCGGGCCACGCGCCGCTGGCGAACCCGACCGACAGCAGGCGGCCGTCGCGGGCCAGGGCGCCGGCGACCTCCTCGGCCAGCGCGCCGCCGACCGGGTCGTACACCAGGTCGACCCCGCGCCCGCCGGTCAGCTCCCGCAGCCGCGGGGCGACCGGGCCGTCCCGGTGGACGAGCGTGGCCTCGGCGCCGAGGGTGCGGCAGAAGGCGGCCCGCTCCTCGTCGCCGACGACGGCCACGACGTGGGCCCCCGACGCCCGTCCGAGTTGGACGGCAGCTGCGCCGCTGCCCCCGGCCGCGCCCAGCACCACCAGCCAGTCGTCGGCCGCGATGCCGCCGCGGTCCACCAGGCCGATCCAGCCGGTCATGTGCGGGATCCAGAAGCCGGCCGCCTCGGCGTCGGTCAGGCCCGGGGGGACGGTGAAGGTGGACTCGGCCAGCACCAGGCACTCCTCGGCGAAGGACCCGTGGCCCTCGTAGAACACGGTCACGCCCATGACCGACGCGCCGAGGGGCAGGTCGACGCCCTCGCCCACCGCGGTGACGACGCCGGTCGCCTCCTGGCCGGGGATGAACGGCACCGGCGGGGTCAGCGGGTAGGTGCCCCGGCACATCAGCACGTCGGGGAGGCCGATGCCGGCCGCCGTCACCCGGATGCGCGCCTGGCCCGGCCCGGGCTCGGGCACGTCGACCTCGACCCGGCGGAGCACGTCGTCCGGCTCGCCCGCCCCCGTGACCTGCCAGGCCTGCATGGTGGTCGTCATGTCGCTCCTCCTCGTTCGATGATGGATGTGGCGTCGGCCAGCAGCGCGTCCACCTGGGACCCGAAGAACTCGTGGACGGGCTTGTCCGACAGGCCGCGCTGGAACTTGGCGTAGCTGCCCTCGAGTACCAGGGCCAGCTTCCAGCGGGCGAAGACGTCGTACCAGCCGAGGGTGGAGGTGTCCCGGCCCGAGGCGGCCGCGTAGCGCTCGACCAGCGCGTGGCGGCCGGGCAGGTGGGCCACGTCGAAGGTCGGCGCGCGGGCCATGCCCAGGCGGAGGGTCCCCTCGGGGCCGGGGTGGAAGATGAGTGCCCACGCCAGGTCGACGAGCGGGTCGCCCAGGGCGGCCATCTCCCAGTCGACCACGGCCAGCAGGCGCGGGGGAGCGGTGGGGGCGAACAGCACGTTGTCGAGCTTGTAGTCGCCGTGGCAGAGGGCGACGGGCTGGTCGGCCGGACGGTGGGCGGCCAGCCACCCGGCCACGTCGGCGGCGGGCGGCAGGTCCCGCCCCCCGTAGGAGTCGAGCTGGTCCATCCAGCGGGTCAGCTGCCGCGTCAGGTAGCTGTCGTCGTGGCGCGACTCCACCAGGCCGCAGTGGTCCGGGTCGACGGCGTGCACGGCCACCAGGGCGTCGATCAGCTCCTCGAGCGCCCGCCCCTGGGTGTCGGGGGCGTCGGCCCAGGCCTCCGGGACGGAGCGCAGGACGGGCCGGCCGTCGATCCGCGCCATCACGTAGAAGGGCGCGCCGAACACCTCCGGGTCGTCGCAGGCCACGACCGGTTCGGCGACGGGCACCGCCGTGTCCTTGATGGCGTCGAGGATGCGGAACTCCCGCAGCACATCGTGGGCGGTGGCCGAGCTGGCGTGGGCGGGTGCCCGGCGCAGCACCCACCGGTCGGCGCCACGGTCGACGGCGAAGATCTCGCACGAGCCGCCACCGGTCATCGGCGTGACCGCGACCGGCTGGTGGCCGCCGAGCCGCTCGTCGAGGAACGTCCCGAGGGCGGCGTCGCTCACGGCAGCGCCCCCGCGCCCACCAGGCCGGGCACCTCGGACAGCGAGCGGATGACGGCGTCGGGGGCGGCCCCGCCGACGTCGGCGTCCGCACGGGGGGCCAGCCACGCCGTACGGATGCCGAGGGCCGCCGGTCCGATGACGTCGTGGCGGAGGCTGTCGCCCACGAACAGGGCCTCGTCGGGGGCCGCGCCGGCCTTGGTCAGGGCCAGCTGGTAGATGACCGGGTCGGGCTTGCAGGAGCCGGCCGTGTCGGAGCTGGTCCAGGCGTCGAGGGCGTCGGCCAGGCCCAGGCGGTCCAGCATGGGGTCGAGCTGCTCGTCGTCGATGTTGGAGACCAGCTGCGTGTGGACCCCGGCCGCCCGGAGGGCGGCCAGGGTGGCGAGGCAGTCGGGTCGGAGCTCGGCCTCCTCGATGGTGGCCCGGTACTGCCGGTCGACGGCCGCGTCGGCCACCGCCCCGTCGATCGACCCGCCGAGGGCGGCGGCGGTGGCCACGAAAGCGGCCCCGAAGAGCGTGCGGTGGGAGTAGGACGGCCGGATGGTGGTGGCCAGGTAGGCCTCGGTCATGCCCTGTCGGTAGGCGGCCCGCAGTTCGGCGTCGGAAGGGTGCACCCCGGCGGCGTCGGCCACGAAGCGCAGCTGGCGGAGGTGGGCGTCGCGCAGGTCCCGGTCGTCGAACAGGGTCCCGGCGAAGTCGAAGAGGACGGCCCTCACGACACCCCGGCGGCGGCGCGCAGCTCGGCCCACTTCGCCTCGGCCGCCGGTCGCCGGGTCGGGATGTGCTCGGTGGGCCAGCCCTCCACCGGCGTGTACCCCTTCAGCAGGCTGCGGGCCAGCACCGACTTGTGCAGCTCGTCGGGCCCGTCGCCGATGGGGCCGAACCGGGTCTGGCGGTACCACCCCTCGACGGGCAGGTCGCTCGAGTAGCCGAGCGCGCCGCACACCTGGATGGTGCGGTCGAGCACCTCGAGCACCACCTTCGACACGTGGGCCTTGACCATCCCGAGGTCGGCCCGCACGGTGGCGGCACCGTGGCGGTCCATCTTCCAGGCCGTCTGGAAGGTGAGCAGCCGCGCCGCCTGGATCTCCATGTGCGACAGGGCCACATAGTCCTGGATCATCTGGTGGTGGGCCAGGGTGTGTCCGTGGGACCGTCGCGACACAGCCCGCTCGCACATGATGTCGAGGGACCGCTGGGCCTGGCCGAGCCAGCGCATGGCGTGGTGGATGCGGCCGCCCCCCAGCCGCTGCTGGGCCAGCACGAAGCCGTCGCCCGGGTTGCCGATGAGGTGATCGGCCGGTACCCGGCAGCCGCGGAACACGAGCTCGGCGTGGTTGCCGACCCGCCCGTACTCGGCGTCGGGATGGGCCATGGTGTTGATGTCGCGGACGATCTCCATGCCGGGGGTGCCGGTGGGCACCACGAACACCGACGCGTGGCGGTGGGGCCGGCCCTCGGGGTTCGTCTCGGCGAACACCAGCACGATGTCGGCCACCGAGGCGTTGGTGATGAACCACTTGTGGCCGTCGATCACCCACTCGTCGCCGTCGCGCACGGCCGTCGTGCCGATGACCGTCGGGTCGGACCCGGCCAGGAACGGCTCGGTCAGCGCGAACGCGCTCGAGATCTCCCCCCGCAGGTTCGGCCACAGCCAGCGCTCCTTCTGGGCGTCGGTGGCGCCGTGGGCCAGCAGCTCCATGTTCCCGCTGTCGGGCGCCTGCACCCCGAAGATGGTCATCGACATCATGCAGCGGCCGATGATCTCCGACATCTGGGCGAGCTTGAGCTGGCCGAGGCCCTGGCCGCCGAGGGCGGGGTCGAGGAAGGCGCCCCACAGCCCGCGTGCCTTGACCTGGTCCTGGAGGTGGGCCTTGACCACCTGCCACTCGTCGGCGGGCAGCTCGTCGTAGACCGGCTCGAGCGGGATCAGCTCGTCGTCGACGAAGGCGCGCATCCAGGCGAGCTGCTCCTCGAACTCGGGTTCCGCTTCGAAGTCCCAGGCCATGTCCCGCTCCGGTGTCGTCTCGAATGACAGTGTGATCTGGGCGTGATAGTACTACCGGCACCGGACGGACTGCGGAGGCACCCATGGAGCTCAGCGAGGGATCGGTGGCCGTCGTCACCGGCGGGGCCAGCGGGATCGGCGCCGCCCTCGGACGGGCCCTGGTCGATGCCGGGTGCCGCGTGGTGCTCGCCGACGTCGAGGCCGACGCCCTGCAGGCGACGGCCGCGGCCCTGGACGGCGACGTGGCCACCGTCGTGACCGACGTCAGCTCGGCCGACGACGTCGAGCGCCTGGCCGACGCCGCCCACGACCGATTCGGCCCGGTGCACCTGCTGTGCAACAACGCAGGTGTCTCGACCTTCAACCCCGTGGCATCCCAGACGCTGGACGACTGGCGGTGGGTGCTCGGGGTGAACCTGTGGGGCGTCGTCCACGGGGTCCAGGCCTTCCTGCCGAGGATGCTGGCGGCGGGGCAGCCCGCCCACATCGTCAACACGTCGTCGTTGGCCGGCCTGGTCAGCGGCCTGCCCTCGCTCGGCCCCTACTGCGTCTCCAAGGTCGGGGTCGTCTCGCTCAGCGAGACTCTGCGGATGGAGCTGGCCATCGCCGGGTCGCCGGTCGGGGTCAGCGTGCTCTGCCCCGGCAGTACCCCGACGGGCATCCTCGACAGCGATCGCAACCGGCCGCCCGCCCTCGGCAACGAGACACGGGTGCCCGAAGGTGACATGATGCGCGACGCGGTCGGGTCGGCGCTGCACGCGCCGGGCGCCCGCACGCCGGAGGAGGTGGCCGCCGACGTCCTCGACGCCGTCCGGACCGGACGGTTCTGGGTCGTCACCAGCGGCGAGATGCGCGAGCTGGTGTCCTCGAGGTACCAGGAGATCGACGCCGCCACACCGGCCGGCTGACGTGGGAGGGTTAGGGCCGCACAGCAGTACCGACGGGAACGACCGAGCAGCACCGAACAGCTGAGCAGTGCCGAACAGCGAAGGGGGAGTCATGGGGAAGCGATCGAGGACGTACCGGAGCATGGCCGTGGGGGTGGTCCTGGCCCTGACGGCGGGGTCGGTGGCCTGGGGGGTGCTCGATGCCGCCGACGCGGGGGCGTCCACCACGCACAAGATCCCGTCCAGCGCGTTCCAGGACCACACCGGCATCACCAAGACCCAGGTGAAGATCGGCACGGTCGCCACCCTGTCGGCCGGGCTGTTCAAGGGTGCCGTCGTCGGCACCCAGGCCTACGCCGACTACATCAACTCGAAGGGCGGCATCAACGGCCGCAAGGTCGTCGTCACCTCCTCCGACGACCAGTTCAGCGGCGCCACCAACAAGCAGGCCACCCAGGCCGCCGTCAACAGCGACTTCGCCACCGTCGGCAACTTCTCGCTGGAGGACAGCTACGGCGGCAAGGTCTTCGCCGCCAACCCGGGCATCCCCGACGTGTCGGTCGTGCTGGACCCGACCACCAACAAGCTGCCCAACGTGTACAGCCCGGTGCCCCTCAACGACGGGTGGGAAGAGGGGGCGATGAAGTACTTCGCCGTGAAGTACCCGAACACCCTGCACCACGCCGCCTCGATGGTGGCCGGCCTGCCGTCGGGCGAGGCGACCTGGGCGGGGGAGAAGTACGTCCTGGAGAAGGTGGGCTTCAAGGTCGTCTACGAGCCGACCTACACGGTGACCACCACCGACTTCACCCCCTACGTGGTGTCCATGAAGAACATGGGGGTCAAGATCCTCTTCGTCGACCAGATGGCCGAGTCCTACGCCTCGGCGCTGCTGAAGGCGCTGAGCCAGCAGAACTTCCACCCGGTGGTGGTGCTCGGCGCGGCGACGTACACCGACACCCTGGTGGCCGACTCGGGCGGCCAGGCCAACGTCAACGGTGACCAGTTCCAGCAGAACGCCTCGCTCTACCTCGGCGGCGATTCGGCCTCCATCCCGGCCGTGTCGACCTTCCTCCACTGGGTGAACGTGGCATCCCCCGGGTTCAAGCCCGACCTGTACGCCATGTACGCCTGGATCTCGGGTGAGCTGTTCGGCCAGGCGCTGAAGAACGCCGGCTCCAACCCGAGCCGGGGGTCGTTGCTCCAGGCGCTGTCGAAGATCACGACGTTCGACGCCAACCACCTCATCGCCCCGAACAACCCGGCGGCCAAGACGATCGGCAACTGCTACCTCATCGGCAAGGTGGCCAACGGCCAGTTCGTCCGCCAGTCGGACCCGCCGGTGTCGGGCAGCACCCACGGCTACCGCTGCGACTACTCCTACGTGAGCCCGCCGGCCTCCTGACCGCGGGTACCACCGGGCGACGGACGCCCGGGAGTCCATCGGCCCTCGTGGCCCCGGACTCCCGGCGTCCCGCCCCCGGGCGGTCAGGGGATCGGGTTCCCGGGCACGGTGAAGGCCCGGACCGTGCCGTCCTGACCCGACACGTAGGAGACCCCGTTCGCCAGGGTGACCGCGGACGACGGGGCGGTGCCCTGGTACGCCCAGGTGATCTCCCCGCCGAACTTGTCGCTGAAGACCAGGCCGTCGGCCAAGGTGGCCACCGCCCAGTCGTCGGCGCAGGTCACGCCGGTCACCGGCGAGTCACCCTGGTTGAGCCGGCGGTCGAGCTTGCCGGTGTTCACGGCCAGGAAGTCCAGGTCGCCGGCGGCGTTCCCGACCACGTAGGCCGGTGGCCCGTCGCCGGTGGAGGACCAGTAGGCGCCCGCCGCGGTGACGGCCGCACCGGTGTCGTAGGTCCACGCCCGTGACCCGGTCACCTCGTGGAGGGCGGAGACCGTGCCGGTCTGCGAGCCCACGTAGACCAGCCCGTTGACGATGGTCGGCGTTGCCGTGACCGGCCCGCCGGTCGCCACGGACCAGTCGGCCGAACCGTCGGCCAGGTGGAGGGCGGTCACCGCGCCGCTGCCGTCGCCCACGACCACCACCCCGGCGGCCGGATCGGCCGTCGGCGACCCGGTGACCGCCCCGCCCAGATGGGCCGACCAGTCGACCGCGCCGGTCGACTGGTCGAGGGCGTAGAGGGTGCCGTCGTCCGAGCCGACCAGCACCGTGCCGCCGGCCACCGACGGCGACGAGTGCACCGGGCTGGAGGTGGGCGTGCGCCACCGCAGCGCCCCGGTCGACTTGGCCAGCGCCACCACCGACCCGCCGGTCGTGCCGAAGACGACGAGCCCGTCGGTCACCGCCACCGTCGACTCGACCGGGCTCCCGGCTGTGTAGGTCCACAGCGGCTGGCTGTTGCGGACGTCGAGGGCGGTGACGTGGCCGGCGTCGTCGCCCACGTAGGCGACGTCGTCCACCACCGTGGGCTGGGTGCCGACCGCCGCACCGGTCGGGTAGCTCCAGGCCTGCTTCAGGAAGGCGCCGTGGTTGCCCACGATGTGGAGGTCCCAGGTCTGGTCGTCGGGCTCGAAGCCGGCGTGGAGACTGCCGTCACCCGACGACTGCCACTGGTTGCCGATGTCGACCACCGTGGACGTCGACCGCCCGGACGTGGCCCCCGTGGCCGTCACCGAGGTGACCCCGAAGAGATCGGTGGCGGGGACGGCGGCTGCGCCGCTGAACGCCCCCTTGGGCCCGGCGGTCGCGGTCAGGGCCGGGGTCCCGCCGATGGCGACGGCCACCGACTCCCCCGGGGCGAAGCCGGAGCCGGCCAGGCGCACAGTGGACCCGGGCGCCACCCAGTAGGCACCGCCGGCCGTGGCCAGGTGCGGCGCCGAGGCCAGGTAGCCGACCGTGAAGCTGGTCCGGCTGGCCGTGGGGGCCGACCCGTAGGCGGACAGGTCGGCCAGACCGTCGGGGGCGGTAGCCGACGCCTGCACGGTGTACGTCCCGCCGCCCACGGGGACGGGGACCGGCAGCGACCAGGTGGTCGAGGTGGCGCCCGGGGTTCCCAACGTGGCCCGGTCGGCCACGAAGCCGCTGCTCCACGTGCCGGTGGCCGCGTCCCACCACGGGCCGTCCGACCCGCCGGACTGGACGGCCACGTCGACGGAGGCGACCGGGGCGCCGGAGGCCGTGCCGGTGACGGTCACGTTCCCGGCAGGATTGGCCAGCGTGCTCCCGGTGGCCGGTGCGGTCACGGCCGTCGAGGGGGTGCCCGCCCCGGCCGCCGTGCCGCCGAGACCGAAGTCGTAGAGGAAGCCGGAGCCGGTGGCGACGTAGAAGTCCCCGTTCGACTCGGCCACCGAGGTCACCCCGTAGCCGCCAGTCTGGTACTGGTACAGGCGCACGCCGGTGGCGGCGTCGAGCACGTCGAAGTTGCCGGCCAGGTCGGTGACGGCCACGACCTCGGCGCCGGTCGGCCCCACCACGGTGGCGGCCGAGTCGGAGGGCGCCGGCCCGACCCAGTTCCAGACCAGGGCCCCGGTCAGCGCGTCGAGGCAGATCACCCCGGTGGGGCCGGGGAGGACGAGGTGGTGGCCGACGACGGCGACCGAGCCGCGGTCGGGCTTGGCGCCGGTGTCGGTGGCGTAGCTGGCGCGCCAGTAGGGCGTGCCGGTGGTGAGGTCGAGCGCGTAGGTGTAGCCGCCGTTGTTGGAGACGTAGGCCGCGCCGTCGGGGTACCCGTTGACGCCCGGCGCGGTGATGGCGGCATCCGTGCCGACGTCACCCTCGCTCACGTTCTGGGTCTGGTACGACCAGACCTTGGCGCCCGTGACGGCGTCGATGGCGTAGACGGTCGAGTCGGGGTTGTCGGTGCCGAACAGGACCAGGCCCTCGCCCTTGGCGTCGACGCCGTAGGAGTAGGGGTCCCACGTGCCGGAGCCCCCCTCGTTGTAGGCGGTGAACTTCCAGTCGGTGGCGCACGTGGTGGCGTCGATGGCGTAGAGCGGGGCGTTGGGCTCGATGCCGTTCACCCCGAGGTAGAGCGTGGTCCGGCCACCGGGAGGCGTGGCGATGGTCGGGGTGACGTAGGTGAACGAGGCGAGCGGCGCCGACTGGCAGAGCACGGCGCCGGTGGCCGCGTCGAGCTTGTAGAGGACGGGGGAGAAGGTCCGGTCCACCCAGACGGCGCCCCCGGACACCAGCGGGGTGGAGATGACCGCCGACCCGAGGTCGGTCGACCAGAGGATGGCGCCGGTGGCGGCGCTGAAGGCGGTGAAGCCGCCGCCGATGGTGCCCTGGTAGACCACGTCCTGCTTGAGCCGGGTGCTGTAGGCGACCACCGGTGACGCCTCGGACTGGGTCTGGTCCGGGACCATCCACTTGACCCCGAGGGTGGCGGCGTTGGCCGTCGACACCGTGGGATCGGGCGAGGTCCCGGTGTCGGAGGCGTCGTAGCCGTACTTCGGCCACGTGTAGTTGGGCGCAGCCGTCGCCGGAGCGGCCGACGGGGCGGCGGCGCCCGCCGGTCCGGCCGGTCCTGTCACCAGCGAGGAGCCCACCACCGACCCCGCGACCACCACCAGGGAGGCGGCGATGGCGCCCCACACCCGATACCCGACCGGTCCGTCACGCATGACTGCCCCCGCTCCGACCTGCGACCTGCCCGTCGCGGTCCTCCTCGGGCACTGCATCGGCAACCCGGAACCGAACCTTTAGGAATTATCTGGAACGGGCGGTCCGGCCTCCAGCGCTCGGTTGCAGACCACCGGGGCGACCATTACCGGGGCGGCGGAAGGGGTAGGGATGATCATCGTCCCGTCCCGGAGGTGGGGGAGTGCCATGAGGGGAACCCACACGAGCAGGAGCACCCGTCGGCGGACGACCGTCGTGGCCACCGCGGCCGTCGTCGTCGTGGCCGCCGTGGTCGTCGGCGTGGCGATGCGGCGGAGTTCGGGGGGCGGACCCGGTCGCGCCGCCCCGACAGCGCCCGCTTCCACCGCCACCACCACGCCGGCCCCCGGCGCCGCCGGGGGACTGCCCGGTCCGACCGGTGCGCCTGGCATCGCGCTCGGCGTCTACGTGAAGCCGGGTGGCGGCTCCGACCTCGAGGCGGCCGTCGGCGGCTTCGAGTCGAGCATCGGCCGCCGCCTGTCCATCATCCAGACGTTCACCGGCTGGGAGACCTCGTCGGGCGCGCCCGTCCCGTTCCCCACCGCCTTCGCCGCCTACGTCGAGGGGATCGGGGCCACCCCGATGATCACCTGGCAGCCCGAGCAGGCGGTGACGGCCACCCAGGCGCCCGGCGGCACGCTCGCCGACCAGCCGGCCTTCTCGCTGGCCCAGCTGTCGTCGGGCCGCTACGACGCCTACATCCGGACGTGGGCCGGGGCGG
>Ga0265327_10000490_pt1 | contig 69777 bp, 52 predicted proteins | sample 41621metaG_FD_202089 | JGI IMG/M metagenome (GOLD analysis project Ga0265327, IMG submission 202089) | Rhizosphere microbial communities from Carex aquatilis grown in University of Washington, Seatle, WA, United States - 4-16-21 metaG | ecosystem: Host-associated > Plants > Roots > Rhizosphere...
ACGAAGCCATGGCAAAACCGGCTTACCATGCGATTGCCAACCTTCAAGGCAATGCCGCCCGGATGGCTGCCACCAAGCAAATTGCCGAGAAAGCGACGATTTCACCCATCACGGTGTATTACCAGATCAACCGCTACGCGGAAGAGTGCAAGCTTCCCGTTATCGACTTGGACAAAGCCATCTTTGGCGCGGCCAAGAACCTCAACAATAACTATCTGACCGTCAGCGCCACGCTGTTTGACAATCAGAAGCCCGATGCCAAGCATTTCATCGAGCTTTGCAGCGAACGGTTTGACACACCATTTTTTGCCACATTGAAAGAATTTCTATTAAAGGAAGGCAAGGGATACGGATATATCCAATCCATTTTGGATGTGCCCTTGCTAGACGCCAAGGAAATTCACGCCGCTATGGTGTGATTGGCGCAATCGGCAGACAGGAAGCGGCGTGGCACAATCTAAAATCTTGCTGGATTCCAACAGCTACTTCCGACTGGCAAAGTGCATTCATCCCCTCTTGTTTGAGTCGTTTGGGGAGGCCAAACACACGCTTTATGTCTTTCCCGAGTTAGAGCAGGAATACGCCAAAACACCCCGCCTGCAAAGTAAATTCCCGTGGGTTTTGGATGAGGAATTTCTGAGCAACCGCAGCAAGCGCTTGAGCCTGTCCAAGCAGCAGAAAAGGGAGCGGGAAACGGTTTATGAATTCATGTGGGAGTATGTGCAAACCGATCTGCCCGGCCCTTCGCGGGTGGACGTTACCGTATTGAGCCATGCCTATGTCTTGGGCATTCCGGTGGTCACGGACGACGCTGACATGATAAAGCTGGCCGAAGAGTATGGCGTCACGGTTTGGAAGACATTGGACTTGCTGAAATTGATGCTGGACTGCGGCCATGCGGATAGGGCGAAGGTGCGCGGCGTGGTTGCCTATTGGGGCTATGTTGGCGATTTTCCTAAAGATTTTACGCTGGACTATCGGCGTTTGTTTGGCGAAGCCCCGCCCGTTTGAGCGTGTGCCGCTTTTTGGGTTACCCCGCTTGTTCTGATGCACTCGAAAGCATTTGGCAATCCGAAACCTGCCAAGTATCAATAAAGCCGAGCCGTGCAAAGCCTATCTTGCTGAAAAAAGACGGAAATTTTATTGATAGCAATGCCATGGATGCCCGTGTTTGCAGCGGCAAGAATCAATAAACCCATCAAAAGGAATACCCCATGAGCGAAGCCGGTTACGTCGAACTTCCCGTCATTCAATGGCTGTCCGGGCTGGGCAGCGCCACACCGAAAGACGCGGGGCTGGGCTGGACTTACCGCGACGAGACGGCTATGGCCGATTTTGGCCGACCGCTGGAAGACCCGATAGTCGAAAAGCTGTTGATCGCGGCCATTCTCAAGATCAACCCGGCGGTGCAGTCCGAGGAACAGGCGCGGCTGGCGGTGGACACTTTGCGCCGGGCGATGAACAAGCCGGACGCCTTGAGCGCCAACCGGATGAGTTTGGACTTGCTGCGCGATGGGGCGCAGGTGGTTTTGACGCCGGGGGAGGACGCCCAGCGGGTGCAGTTCATCGAGTTCGACCCGGCCAAGCAGCACTTGAACGATTTCACCGTGACCAACCAGTACCGGGTGCAAGGGGTGAAGCAATGCCGGGATGACATGGTGTTGCTGGTCAACGGCATTCCCCTGGTGGTGGCGGAGTACAAGAGCTACATCAGCAGTGGCAAGGATTGGCGCGAGGCGGTGAAGCAGCTTCACCGCTACCAGCGGCAAGCGCCCTTGATGCTGGCTTGCAATGTGTTTTGCATCGCGGCGGACGAGGAGGCATTCCGTTATGGTTCGGTGCTGTTCCAAGACAAGCCCAGCGAGGAAGACATCGCCTGCCATCTGGACACTTGGGGGCCGTGGTTGAGCCTGTACCCGGAGCGCAAAGGCTTCTGGAACGCGCCGGAGGCCGACCAGCCGGACGATCCGCTGGAATGGCCGGTGAAAGGCTTGTTGCGGCTGAAGCCCTGCCATTTGCTGGATTTCCTTCAGCATTTCATCGTGTTCGAGACTAAGAAAGGCCGCACGTCCAAGAAAGTCGCCCGTTACCAGCAATTCGAGGCGGTGAATGATTTGGTGGATAGGACGCTGGGGCTGGTGGGCAAGCCGGTCAAGGCCGAAGACCGCACCGGCTTGATTTGGCACACGCAAGGTTCTGGCAAGTCGCTGACGATGATTTTTGCGGCTTACAAGCTGCGGCGGCAAGCGGCATTGCACAATCCCACGGTGTTGATCGTGGTGGACAGGCGGGACTTGAAAACCCAGCTTGCCGACGATTTCCTCGCTTGCGACTACCCGAACGTGGACAAGGCGCTGGGCGTGGCGGATTTGACGCGCCGACTGAAAACGGGCTGGCGCGGCACCTTGGTGACGACGATCCAGGCATTCCAGCGCATGGGCGACTTGCCGCCCGTGCAGGCGGACAACGTTATCAGCCTGGTGGACGAGTGCCACCGGACGCAGAAGAGCAGCGGGGCGCAAAGCTACGCGCTGACGATGCGGGTGAAACTGCCGAATGCGTTCCGCTTTGGCTTCACCGGCACCCCCATCGACCGGGCCATGAACAACACGCACCGGGATTTCGGGCCGGTCATCGACGGCCAGCAAGAGCGATACTTAAGCTATTACGGCATCAAGCGGGCCATCAAGGACGGGGCGACGCTGGAAGTCCACTACCTCCGCGACCGGGTTCCTTTCAAGGTGGACGAGCAGGCGCTTAACATCGGCTTTGAAGCGATGTGCGCGGACATGGAACTGCAAGACGAGGAAGTGAAGGACTTCATCCAGCGCGAGCGTTCGCAGTGGAAGGAGTTGGCACGGCATCCTGAGCGTGTCGGCTTGGTGGTGGACAAGTTGCTGGCGCATTTTCTGGCCTATCCCGACCCGAACGGCTTCAAGGCGCAATTGGTGGCGGTGGATCGTCGTGCCTGTGCAGCTTACAAGGACGCGCTAGATACAAAGCTGAAGGCACAAAGCTTACCACCGGAATGGACGGAAGTGATTATTTCGGAAGGCCAGAACGACGACGAGTATCTGGCCCGCTTCCACTATGGCAAGCAAAAGCAGGACGACTTGATCGACTATTTCAAGCTGACCCCCACGCAATGGGAAGACTGGAACCGCGAACGCCATGGCGAGGCGCGGGAACAGTGGCGGCCACCGTTGAAAATGCTGATTGTCTGCGACCGCTTGCTGACCGGGTTTGACGCGCCCGTGGAGCAGGTGATGTACCTGGACAAGCCCTTGCGCGACCACAACCTGTTGCAAGCCATTGCCCGCACCAACCGGCCCATGCCGACGATGGGCAAGCGCACGGGCGTGGTGGTGGATTTTTTCGGCGTGTTCGCCAACCTGGAAAAGGCGCTGAACTTCGACGAGAGCATCCGCGAGGAGTCGCTGATTGATTGGGAGAAACTGAAAGACACCGTGCCGGGCGAAGTGCAGCGATGCATGGCGGCTTTCGCAGGGATAACCATCCAAGACAGCCGAGCCTGTTTGCTGGCCGCGCTGCGGAATTTGCAGGACGCGGAAGCCGCCAAGCAGTTCGAGCAGAATTTCAAAAGCCTATCGCGGCTGTGGGAGGCGATTTCGCCCGATCCGTGCCTGTATCCGCATCGCTTCAGTTATCAATGGCTGTGCGGGGTGTATGTGGCGCACCGGCGGCGCAAGAACAAGGGCGGCGGGAAAGAGGGTTATGAGGAACTGTCGGCGAAAACGCGCAAGTTGATCGAGGAAAACACCAGCTTCATGCAGAAGGTGGACACTTTGCCCGTGTTCAAGATCGACCAAGATTTCACCGGCCAGCTTGAAGACCTGCCCACGGCGGCGGACAAGGCGGCGGCTTTGGAGGCGATGTTAAGCGCCGAACTGTCAGAGGATGAAGGCGGGGGCTTGGTTTACCGATTGCTGGGGGAGCGCTTGCAACGAATCAAACAGCGCAAGGACGCCACCGACCAGGCCACGGAAGACAGGCTGCACGAATTGCAAATCCTCGCCGACGACTGGGCACAGACGAAAACGGAACCGGAGCGGCTGAACCTGGCCCAGCCAGGGGAATATGAGCTATTCACCGTGTTGCGCAACTGCGCCGCTACCCAAGAGGAAAGCTATCTGGCGGACTGCGCCCGGCGGATGATCGCGCATTTGCAGGCTCACCAGCTTTTAACCCCCGGTTGGAGCCACGCCAAAGGCGGGCGGATGCGGGTGGAGAATTCCTTGCTGGTGGAGTCTTGGAATCCGGTTTACGCCCCGCTGGGCTTTAACCCCGACGATCCAGAACCGCCGTTTGTGGGGCTGGCACTGGCCGAGCTGGCTAAACTCGATGGCTGACCGCCGACAGGCGCAAGTTGCGGGCAAGGAAAGTATCCATTTGGCAGGCCGGGATATTGAATATCGGCTGGTGTGTTCAAAAACGGCCAAGAAGCTGCGCGTCAAGGTAGCCTTGGACGAAATACAAGTCATCCTCCCCGCCTCCCGACAGGCGGAAGAGGCGCGGGCATTCCTGCGGCAAAACGAGGCTTGGGTTGTCGCCCAAGTGGAGCGCATGAACCGCTACCGCGCCGTGCGCAGGCCGGAGCAGACGGCGGGGGAGATGCTGTTTCGCGGCGAACCGACAAAGGTTCTCGTCATCCGGGCGGAAACGTGGCGCGGGCCGAACCGGGTTCAGTTAGGGGCGGGGGGCATTGCCGTGCTGTGCGGCCCGGCCTCCCGCACCCGGCCAGCGGCAAGCCTGGAAAACTGGCTGCGCAAACAAGCCAAGCAGGCTATTTTGCGGCTGGTGGATGAAACTAGCCGCAAGGTGAACCGCTGCCCCCAGGCGGTCTATGTGATGGGGCAGAGGACGAAATGGGGCAACTGTTCCGCGCTGGGCAATCTGTCGTTCAACTGGCGGCTGATCCTCGCCCCGGATTTTGTGCTGCGCTATCTGGTCACGCATGAAGTCGTGCATCTTGCCATCCCCGACCACTCGCAACGCTTCTGGCTGACCGTGCAAAGCCTCTGCCCGGATTCCGAGCGGGCGCGGCGCTGGCTGTCGGCGAATGCAGACCGCTTGATGGTCGAGCTTGCGGGCGTTGTCGCTGAGAGCGGGGCTTGCTAACGGCGGATTGACCGCTGGCCCCTACAAAACCCCTACATGAACCGCCAAAAACCAAAAAGGCTTACTGATTTTCTCAGTAAGCCTTTGTTTTATTTGGTAGCGGGGACAGGATTTGAACCTATGACCTTCGGGTTATGAGCCCGACGAGCTACCAGACTGCTCCACCCCGCGTTCGATGAAAGGAATTATAGGGTGTCGGCGCGGGTTTTGCAAGGACTAATCGTATTTTTCTTTTGCGAAGCTTGGCGCAAGCGGCGCGGTTTGCGCATATGGGCGGAGAGCGGTCGGCCTGGTGGGTTGCCAAACACGGTGCAATTGAGGTGAAATGCCGTCCAATCGCAGGGCACGGCCTGGTCTTCCTAGACGGGCTCCGCCTCCACTTATCGACGCGCGTTTCCATTATCCCTATGTCTTCGTTTCCCCATCATTTTTCGTTCGATCCAAGCTATGGCGGCAATTTGGCGTCTTTGCTCGCGGTGGCCGTTCCGCCGGAACCGGCTGATTTCTCGCGCTTTTGGCAGGCCCGCTACGCGCAAGCGTTGCAGCTTGCGCCGCTTGCCGAGCGCTCGGCAAGCGGGCAGACCCGCGCAGGCTTCAAGGTCGAGGATGTTTTTTACGAGTCCACCGACGGCTTCCGCATCGGCGGCTGGCTGTTGACGCCACTGGCGGGGCCGGTGCGGCGAGCCTTGCTGGTCGGCCATGGCTACGGCGGGCGCGATGGCCCGGACGTGGATCTGCCGATAAACGAGGCGGCTTATCTGTTTCCGTGTTTCCGCGGGCTGTCGCGCAGCCGCCGGGGGGATGTGTCGGACAATCCGGCTTATCATGTGCTGCACGATATCGACAAGCCGTCGCGTTATATCCTGGGCGGTTGCGTGGAGGATGTGTGGGTCGGCGTGTCGCTGTTGCAGGCGTTGTTTCCGCAGGTCGAAGGGCATGTGGGTTATCAGGGCACTAGCTTCGGCGGCGGCATCGGTGCGATGGCAATGGCCTGGGACGCACGCATCCGGCGCGGGGCGCTGAACGTCCCAACCTTCGGCCACCAGCCTTTGCGCCTAAGCCTGCCTACCACAGGCTCGGGCGAGGCGGTGTCGCGCTTTGAGCGGCGGCACGGTCATGTCATGGAAACATTACAATATTATGATGCCGCCTTGGCGGCGCGGCATATCACGGTGCCCACGCATGTGACGGCGGCCTTGTTCGATCCAGTGGTGGCGCCGCCCGGCCAGTTCGCCATTTACAATGCCTTGGCTGGGCCAAAGGCATTGTTTGTGGTGGACGGCGGCCATTTCGATTATCCTGCCCGGGCCGAACAAGAGACGCTTCTATTCCAAGACCTGCAACGCTTTTTTGATCTTTTATGAAACGAGAATATCACCGCTGGCATAGCCCCCGCTTAGACCGCGACATGGAGTTGCTGGTGTTTGGCCACGCCGGGGCGAAGGTGCTGGTGTTTCCGACCCGCGACGGCCAGTTTTACGAATACGAGAATATGGGGCTAGTCAGGGCGCTGGAACATAAGATCGAGCAGGGGCAGATCCAGCTGTTTTGCGTGGACAGCATCGACCACGACAGCCTGTATTGTTTTTGGAAGCACCCCATGGATCGCATCCGCCGCCATCTGCAATATGAGGAGTACATCCTCAACGAAGTCCTGCCGTTCATGTCGTCTGTGAATTCCCATCCTTGCACGATTTCCCACGGTTGCAGCTTGGGGGCGTTCCATGCGGTAAACCTCGCTTTCCGCCATCCGCATTTGTTTCAGAAAGTGAGCGCGTTTTCCGGCCGCTACGATTTGACCTTGAGCGTGGAGGTGTTTCGGGACTTGTTTGACGGCTATTACGACGAAAATGTTTATTTCCATAATCCCAGCCATTTTCTGCCGAGCTTGCAGTGCGAAGACCGCCTGGCGCAAATGCGCCGGATGGATATCATCCTGACCATCGGGCGGGACGACCCGTTTCTCGACAATAATTTGCAGATGAGCCAGGTGTTGAACGACAAAGGCATCCGCCACGCTTTGCATGTCTGGGACGGCAGGGCACACCGCGCCTCGGCTTGGCGCAAAATGGCACCGCTCTATATCTGAATCTGATCGCCGCTTGTTGACCCAGATCAACAAGCGCTTGAAAAACCGCTTTATGATGCCGCCATCCAGCATCCGCCAATTTATCAAGGCCTATTTAAGATGAGCCGAGGCATTACTGGCGCATTCAGCGGCAAACAATCCGCGCGGCCCGCCATCGAACTGAAACTGTCCAGAACCTCCCTATTTAGTTTCACTGGCCTGCGCGAGCAGGAAAGCGCCTTTGTCGGCGTAGGCTTGCCGCGCATGAAGTGCAGCCATGTGAGCGTGCATTACGGGCGTAAGCTTGCCGTTGAGGATGTCAGTCTGAGCATCATGCCCGGCGAGGTGCTGGCCTTCATCGGCCCCTCCGGCTGCGGCAAGTCGACTCTGCTGCGCTGCCTGAACCGCATGAACGAGACCATCCCAGGCTGCCGGGTCAGCGGCACGATCACCTTGGACGACGAGGATATTTACGCCAAGGCCATGGACGTGGTGCCTTTGCGCGTCCGTGTCGGCATGGTGTTCCAAAAGCCCAACCCGTTCCCGAAGAGCATTTACGACAATATCGCTATGGCGCCTAAGCTGCACGGCCTGGTGCGCGGCAAGGCCGAAACCGACGTTTTGGTCGAATCCTCGCTGCGCCGGGCGGGTTTGTGGGAGGAGGTGAAGGATCATTTGAAGCAGCCCGGCACGGCGCTGTCGGGCGGCCAGCAGCAACGGCTGTGCATCGCCCGCACGGTTGCCATCAACCCGGAAGTGATTCTGATGGACGAGCCGTGCTCCGCCTTAGACCCCATCGCCACGGCCAGGATCGAGCAGTTGATCGACGAGTTGCGCAAGCAATACACCCTCGTCGTCGTCACCCATTCCATGCAGCAGGCGGCGCGGGTGTTGCAGCGCACGGCGTTTTTCTATTTGGGCAAAGTCGTCGAGGTGGGCGACACCGCGCAGATTTTCACGAAGCCGCGCGAAGAGTTGACCGAGCGTTATATCACGGGGCATTTTGGATAAGCCCTAGGGCGGAGCATATCCTCCGTTAACGGCTTGAAAACCATTGCATGAACTCCTCCGCGACTTTGGGGGACAGATCCAGGGCCGCTTCGGCTACTCCGCCAAAACCTTTGGCCGCCGCAATGGCGGACAGGGCGCAGCAAAGAAAATCAGCGTCCCATTCGCGGGTGGCCGCTTCTGCTACCAGGGATGGCAAGCGGGCCAGAGCGGTGAAATAGGCCGAACTTAAATTTTCAGGAATGGTCGTCGCGTTCTTTTGTCGGCAAATCTCCACCCAGGCGGGGAACTGGAAATACGGGAAGCTGGCTTCGACGGGATTGGTGGACAGGCGGCTGACAATGTGCGGGACGGCGGCAAACGATGCCGAGTAGACATCGCCTTGATGGACCAGTGAACTCTAGAGCGCGAACCATGGCTCCTGGTTGCCTTCGGAAACAGGCAAGGTTTCCAGTTGTCTCAACAGCGCCGGCGTGTCGGATGAAGAGCCATAAGCATGTCGCAATTCGTGCCAGCGCAGGCTGTCAAGGCTTAGCATTTTGGTTCATGCTGATGGCGGCGCAATGTCGGCGGGCGGCACGCGCAGCATGAACGTCACCGGCCCGTCGTTGATTAAGCTGACCTGCATGTCCGCGCCGAATTGGCCGGTGCTGACACGGGGATGCCTTTTCCGCACACACGCCACGAACCAGTCGAACAGCCGCCGGCCTTCTTCCGGCGCGGCGGCGGGGGTGAAGCTGGGCCGCGCGCCTTTGCGGGTGTCGGCAGCCAGCGTGAACTGGGAGACCAGCAGCAGTTCGCCGCCGATGTCCGCCACGCTGAGGTTCATGCGGCCTTCGGCGTCGGGGAACACGCGGTAGCCTAGGATGCGTTCGGCCAGCCGCTGCGCTTGGGGCTCGGTGTCGCCGCGCTCCACCGCCACCAGGGCCAGGATGCCGCGCCCGATCTTGCCGACGCGGATGCCTGCGACCGCCACTTCAGCCTGGGCTACCCGCTGGATCAGAGCAATCATGGCCTGCGCTCAGTAAGTCGGCATGGACGGATCGACTTGCGCGGCCCAGGCCGCCACGCCGCCGCTCAGGTTGATGACGTTGGCAAAGCCTTTGCCAATCAGAAACTGGGCGACTTGCGCGCTTCTCATGCCGTGATGGCAGATGACCACGGTTTCCCGTTGCGGGTCGAGCTGGGCAATCTCGGCAGGCACCTGGTTCATGGGCCGGTTGACGCTGCCGGCGATGCGGCAGTGCCTGAATTCGTGCGGCTCGCGCACATCCAGCAACAGGGGGTGGGGTTCGGCGTCTTGCAGCTTTTGGCTTAATTCGGTGGCGGTGATTTGTCGCATGGGGCGTTCGCTGTGAGGTTCGCAAATCCCGGAATGCCGGGGCTTGCAGCCTATTTTAGGGCAAAACGGCGAGCCGGATGAGGAAATCGTGCCACCCCGGGAGCGCTCATTCTTCTTCCAGCCAGCCTTCGCTTTTTTCCCCTTTGCCCATGGCGCGTTGAATTTTTTCCTTGCTCAGTGCGGGCGCGAACAAGCGGATGAACTCGTAAATGAAGTCACGAAAAAACAAGTCGCGGCGCAGGCCGATCTTGGTCACGCTATAACCGAACAAATGGCTGGCATCCAAGGCAATAAGGTCGCTGTCGGCCACCGGGTCGTAGGCCATGCGGGCGACGATGCCCAAGCCCAGGCCGAGCCTGACGTAAGTTTTAATCACATCGGCATCGACGGCGGTCAGCGCGACCTGGGGATGGAGGTGCTGCCTTTCAAAAGCCTGGTCTAACTGGGCGCGCCCGCTGAAGCCGGGGACATAGGTGACCAGCGGAAAGGCCGCGAGGTCTTGCAGGGTAATGCTCTCCAGGGCTGCCAGCGGATGCCCTTGCGGAACCAACACGCAGCGGCTCCATTCGTAGCAGGGCAAGACCACCAGGTTTTCAAACAGATCCAGCGCCTCGGTGGAAATCGCCATGTCGACCAGGCCACGCGACGCCTCTTCGGCGATTTGGCTAGGGGTGCCTTGGTGGACTTTGAGCTTGATGCCCGGATACCGCGCCATGAAGGTCTTGATGACCGGCGGCAGCACATAACGCGCCTGGTTGTGGGTGGTGCCGATGGCCAGCGTGCCAACTTTGTTGTCTTTGTGTTCCTGGGCGATGTGTTTGATGTATTGGGCTTTGTCAAGGATCTCGCTGGCCAGGGCGATAATATGCTCGCCAGCCGGGGTGATCGCAGTCAACTGCTTGCCGTTGCGGGTGAAAATGGTGACGCCCAGCTCCTCCTCCAGTTGCCGGACTTGTTTGCTGATGCCGGGCTGGGAAGTGAACAGGCTTTCCGCGGCGCTGGAAACATTCAAGTCGTTCCGGGAAATTTCTAAGATATAGCGCAATTGTTGTAATTTCATAGCGAATAAAGATATAGCCTTGTCGAATATGGTGCAAAAACTCAGGCTTTTACTAGGATTATCCATGATCGCGGATAAAATTCCTTGATGACAGACTTGCTCGGGGCCGGCCGGCACCGCTTTTTTCTTGAATCGGCGTGGCGATATCCCTAGGCTATGCGCTTTTAGCCTTCCTTCCGAGAACAAGTTGCTGATTGAATTCTTGCAGGGCGACGCCCGCAATCTGAAACCACTTTACACTGGCTGTGACCTGATTTTTGCCGTCGGCCTCATCGACCATACCCTGGACGGGCTATAAGGAATCGCTAGGCCGGCATTTCCGCCTGGTGCAAGGCCCGCCGGAAATTCCCGCCGTCAGCCGTGAAAGCCGCCGCCAATTTCGCCACACTTTAATGGAAACCACTCTTTGGGAGAGAATTGCTTGAGCATCGATTTCGACACCATCGTCCCGCGCAACGGCACCGCTTCGGTCAAATGGGACGGACGCGGCAGCTATTTCGGCAGCAAAGATCTGCTGCCGATGTGGGTGGCGGACATGGACTTCGCCGTGCCCGAGGCCGTCACCCGCGCCTTGCGCGAACGCGCCGACCATCCCGTGTTCGGCTACACCCTGGCCACCGACAGCCTCTACGAATCCCTGGTCGCTTGGTTGAAAAAACGCCATGGCTGGGATATTGAGCGGGAGTGGATTCTGTTTTCTCCCGGCGTCGTGCCCTCGCTGCACGCGGCGGCCATCGCTTTTGCCGGGCCGCAAGAAGGCGTCGTCGTGCAGCCGCCGGTGTATTTTCCGTTTTTCAGCGCCGTCACCGAAACCGACCGCCGCCTCATCCACAATCCGTTGCAATGGGAGCATGGCCGCTATGTCATCGACTTCGAGCATCTGGAGCAGTGCGCCGGGCAAGGCGCCCGCTTGCTGATGCTGTGTACGCCGCACAATCCGGTGGGCCGGGTTTGGCAGGCGGACGAATTGCGCGCCGTGCTGGACATCGCCCGCCGCCACGGCTTGACCATCCTGTCCGATGAAATCCACCACGACCTGATTTTTCCCGGCCATCGCCATACGCCTTTGGCCGTGCTGGCGGAGGAGAATGACGCCATCGTCACCGCCGTCGCCCCCAGCAAGACCTTCAACATCCCCGGCCTGGGCCTTTCCGCCCTGATCGTCCCCAACCCGCAACACCGCGCCGCGTTGCGCAAAGCCTTTGAATTGCTGCATTTGGGCGCGTCCAACCCGTTCAGTCTGGTCGCGTTTGAAGCGGCTTATCGCGACGGCGAGGCATGGCTGGAAGCTTTATTGCCCTACCTGACGCAAACCCGCGATTTTGTCGGCGCCTATCTGGCCCAGCATGTTCCGCAAATCAAGCTGGCGCCTGCGGAAGGGACGTATTTGCTGTGGCTGGATTGCCGGGCATTAGGCATGGGCGACAGCGAGTTGCGGCGGTTTTTCATCCACCAGGCCAAAGTCGGCATGAACCCAGGCACTGTCTTCGGCGCAGGCGGCAGTGGCTTCATGCGGATGAACATCGGCGCATCCAGGCGCGTCGTGATCGAGGCCTTGGAACGGATTGCCAGGGCCGTGAGCGCCCTTCAGTTACCCTCATGAAGGCCCGCCGACCATGCCCCGCATCGCTTTAGGCTTGGAATACGACGGCTCGGCCTTCGCCGGCTGGCAATGGCAGGACGGCCAGCGCAATGTCCAGGCATGCGTGGAGACGGCGGCGGGCAAGGTGGCGGCCGCGCCGGTCAATCTGCTTTGCGCCGGGCGCACCGACGCCGGCGTCCACGCCCTCGAACAGGTGGTGCATTTTGACACCCAGGCCGTGCGCAGCCCGCGTGCCTGGGTGATGGGCATCAACGCCAACCTGCCCGATGACGTGCGCGTGCTGTGGGCGCGGGAAATGCCCGCCGACTTCCACGCCCGCTACAGCGCCATTGCCCGCTTTTACCGCTATGTGATCCTCAACCGCCCGATGAAATCGGCGCTTTACCGCAGGCAAGTCACCTGGTGCTTCTATCCTTTGGACGAGGCAAGAATGCAGGCGGCGGCAAACCATCTGCTCGGCCATCACGATTTTTCCAGCTTTCGCGCCCAAGGCTGCCAGTCAAAAAGTCCGCAACGGATCATGCACTTCATCCATGTCCGGCGGGACGAAGAGCGGGTGGTGATCGAACTGTCCGCCAATGCTTTTCTGCATCACATGGTTCGCAACATCGCCGGCGTGTTGATGGAAATCGGCACCGGCAAACGCGAACCTGGCTGGACGCAAGAACTGCTGGCCCTGCGCGACCGCAAACAAGGCGGCGTCACCGCGCCGGCAGACGGCTTGTATTTGGGCGGAGTGTATTACCCGGAAGCCTTCGGCCTGCCTAAAGATCCGGTTTTCGATTGGCTGCCGCCGGATGCGGCTAGGCACAAGGCATGATCCAAGCGTGAGTGCGCAAATTTTTGCGTAGGCCATACCTTTTTTGCGCACCCCGCTCTACCTTTTTTGCGCATTTTGCATTTACTGGCGATGTCGGCAACGGTAGTGTCTGCAATAGGCGACAACACCTTCATTGCTATAATCCGTGCAAACGATGTGATTTTTGACGTGCTCGCGCTTATATTGGCAATAATGGAATGCATATTGTCATTTTTTAGCGACAAAACCTTCCTGTCACGGGTGCCGCCGCTAACGGCGCTCCACCCGGCAGTCTTCGCCTAGCCCCGCCGCCTATCTTTGGCATTAAACCTGCATTGAATTCCTTGTTTTTTAAAAGGGCATTCGTTAGGGCGGCAAACGCGGCCGCCCAATTTTTAGGCGTGTCTATTCTTTGGGGAATCTGAATGAAAAATCGGCTTATCTTAACCCTGGCGCTGGCGGCACTGTCAGCGCCGGCTTGGTCTCAAGTCTATGGGGTTCTGGGAAATTTTGACGTGGTCGACGACACCGGCAAAACCGCTCACGGCTTTGAAATTGATCTTAAAGGCCTGCATGCCTCTGATGTCACCGACACGTTTGGCGGCGCGGGCCGGGGGTTTCCGACGACAGTGGAACGCTACGGCTCGCCTACGATCAGCGAGTGGAACAACGGCGGGACTGATTTTGGCGTCAAGGTCATCTATCAAGCGAATTTCGTCAATGGCGCCTGGGACGTGGGCACGCCTTCTGGAACGGTGCCGACCCCCAACGACAGTTGTTGGACGGGGGGCACGCCTTTATACGGCCCCAACTATCCTTGCGACCACTTCGGCGTCGGAACCAGCGTCAATCCAACCCAAGTCAACTACTATTGGCTGACCGAAACCAGCCCTTCATCCGCCACGCTGGCACCTGTTGAGGCGCTGCTGCCGGCCCCGGTTTGGACGGTGACGCCGCAGCCCGCGCCGGCACCGGGCGTTCCCGCGCCGCCGCCGATTGTCCAGGCGGTCGTCGCGGCCCCGCCGCCCAACGCCTACGAATTTGGCCCGGCAAAATGGGTCAAGGTGTACACGACCGAGCTGGAAGGGCCGGTGGCGCTTGAGGAATTGGTCGCCGACAACGCGAAAATCAAGCAGGCGAAGGCGCACACCGAGGTTGAGTGGCAATTGCTGCAAGTCGATTTCAACGCGCCCGGCTCCGGCCGGTTGGATCTGGGCGGTGCAGCCGCCGTCGGCGCGAACGCGCAGTCGGTCGTCCGCCGCTTTGAATACTACGAGTACACGGGCGCTTTCAACGCTGAAACCTATGAGGCGCTCCCGGTCAATGGCGACACCGCGACTCCCGCGCCAGGCGACTTGGGCAAGTTCCTCGGTGCCCAGAATGACGGCATCAACTTGAACGGCGTGTATGTCCCCCCGGCCGCCGTCGCGCCAACCATCAATACGGCCAGCCTGGCCGGCGGCGTCGCCGGCGTCGCTTACACCCAAGCCATTGCTTCGGTGGCTGGCAATGCGGGCGACACTTTGGTCACGACCGTTTCCCCGCTGCCCGCCGGCTTGTCATTCGATGGCACCAACATCACTGGTGTTCCAAGCGCGCTAGGAACGACCCAAGTGATTGTCCTGGTGAAGGACACGACCAACAACACCAGCTCAACCGTGACGCTGCCGTTGACGGTGGTCGACCCGGGGGTGAATTTGACCGTGGTGCCGACCGACGCGGCCGCCAACGCCGCGTACAGCTACACGCTGGCGGCAACTGGCGGCTATGGCGCCATCACCTATTCGGCCACGGGCCTGCCGGCCGGCTTGAGCGTGGTCAATAACACGATTGCCGGCACGCCGACTGTGGTGGGCGCTTACCCGGTCACGGTGACGGCGACCGACTCCTTGGGTGCCCAGTCGGCACCCGCGTCGGCGACCTTGAACGTGCTGGCACTGTGTTCCGACAGCAACCGTATCATCTCGTCGGTGAACAAATTCTGGCTGGACATCGCCGGCGGCATCAGCAACGGCGGCCAAAGCGTTTACTACGCGCCGAAAGCGGGCACCACGTTTGTGCCGCCGGTCACAGGCTTCGCGGCGGGTGAAATCGTCAGCTATAGCGGCACCGCCAATGCCGGTTTCTGCGTCGCCAAGACGATGACGGTTTCGGCCGGGCTGGGCTTGAATCCGCTTACGCTGGCCGCCGGGCAGGTGGGCGTGGCCTATCCTGCCGTTGCCGTGGCACCCACCGGTGGCGTCACGCCGTATACCGTGAAAGTGTCTGGCCTGCCCAATGGCTTGGCTTTCAACGGGACTAGCATTGTTGGAACCCCGGCCCTCGGTTCAAACAACACGTATCCGGTCGTGGTCAGCGTTACCGACAAAATTGGCGAGATTTACAACGCCAATCTGACTTTGACGATCAATGCGGCTCCGGCGCTGACCATTCAAAGCGCAAGCATTCCCGCCACGGGGACGGTGGGCGCGGCCTATTCTGCGACTGAAACGGCTGTCGGCGGCGTTGGCGCGCTGGCCTGGTCGGCGGCAGGCCTGCCGCCGGGCGTGGGCATTTCCGCCGCCGGCGTGATTTCCGGCAAGCCGACGACGGCGGGAAACTATAGCGTGGTGCTGACCGTGGTCGATGCCATCGGCCAAAAGCTCACGGCGAATGGCAGCGTGGTGGTTTCGGCCGCCGCTGGCACGCCAAGCTGCACCAAGCCCTCAGGTGCCACCGGTGGTTTGAATGGCAAAGGCCCGATTACGGCGATCAATGGCACCGCCATCACCTTCACGCAAACGAGCAAGACGGGCGTGAAAACCTCGGTGACTGCCAATGTTCCCGCGTGCGCCAGCATCCAATGGAATGGCGGGGCCAAAGCCTTCGCCTTGGGCCAGGTGTTCGAGTGGAATGGTTACAACAGCCCCGCCACTGGCAATGTCGCGCAGAGCGTGGTGATTAACTGACGTTTTTCCAAGCTTGCCGATAAGGCTGAAACAAAGCCGGGGCTTGCAAGCCCCGGCTTTTTTATCTGGCTTAATCTGCGCGGCGACTTTACGTGGCTGTTGCATCGACCGGCAAAGCCGCATTGTGCCAAGCCAAGGCGACCGTGCGGCCGCCCGCCCGGCCTGCAAACGGCTCGCATACCCACCAACCGGCGACCGCCGCCAACTCCCCGCCGACGAACAGCAAAGGCGCCCGCTCGCGCAGCCAAGGCGCGATGCCTTTTTCCTGGAATAGTTTCTTCAGTTCATGGGTTCCGCTTCTGCCCGGCAGGCGGCAGCGCTCGCCGCCGAGCCGGTAGCGCACGGTAATGTTGCCTTGCGCCCAGAGATTGGCGTCTATGCCCATATGCCCGCCAGGCGTGGCGGTCAACTCGCCGTTGCCGCCGGGCAGCGCCAATGGCGACCGGCCATCCCAATCCAGCACCACGGAAGCGTCGAAAGCGGGCAGGGGAGGCAACAGGTAAAGCCCATTGCGATAGCGCCGCACTTCGCCCTCGCGCCAACTGACCGCGGGTGTCTTGCCTTGGCCTGCGGGCAACACTTCCTGCAAGATGCGCTCGATGGCCGCCTGCGAAGGCATTCTCAAGCCGTTCTTGCGCATCCATTCGCGTAACACCAGCCTTTGGTCGGCAGGCTTGAATGCGCACAAGCTCGCCACGCTTAACGATGCGCCGTCGGCGTTCAGGGCGGAACGGCACAGGTCGGCCGCCAAATCGCCCAATAACTGTTGGGCCTCGGCGCAGTGCCCGGCGCTGCGGGCCAAGGCTTTTGGCAAACTCGGCCAGCGTTCTCGCAGCCTCGGAATAATGTCATTGCGCAGAAAATTGCGGTCGTAGGCGCTGTCTTGATTACTGGGATCTTCAATCCACTGGAGCCGGTTTTGCTGCGCGTAATGTCGCAAATCTTCGCGGGCAAAGCCTAGCAAAGGCCGCAACAGGAAGCCGGGGGCCAAAGGCGCGATGGTCGGCATTGCCGCCAAGCCGGCCAAGCCCGCGCCACGCATCAATTGCAGCAGCAAGGTTTCGGCCTGGTCGTCGCGGTGCTGGGCGGTGAGGACGATATCGCCGCTTGCCAAGTATTGGCTGATAACGGCGTAGCGGGCGCGGCGGGCGGCTTCTTCCGGACTTTCGCCGGGCTTGGCGCGGGCGTCCACTTTGGCCGCCACGTAAGCCACGCCCAACTCGGCGCAGGTTTGCGCACAGTGTTTGCTCCAGGCGTCGGCGTCTTGTTGCAAGCCATGGTGGACGTGGATGGCACGGAATTGCAGCGCTTGCTGCGCCGCTCCCAGCGCGGCGCAAAGATGCAGCAAGACATGGGAATCCAAGCCGCCGCTGTAAGCGATCCAATAACGCGGGGCAGGGTGGTTGCGCAGAACCCCGAGCAAGCTTGCGGGGGAGAGAACCGGGGGCATCAAACCCACAAATCTGCCAGCGGAAAGCTGATCGCGTCGAACGGCGGGACGCTGACCGCCTCGTCGTCTTTTAGCGTGGCGGCCAGCAGCCCGCCCTTTTCCGTCAGCGACCACAGATCACTTTGGGCAGACACGGCGATCAATTCCAAAAACCGCAGCAAATTGGACTTGCCCGAGCCATTCGGCCCAATCACCATATTCAAATCGCCCGGCTGCCAACTGATTTTGCGGAGAGAACGGAATCCCTCAATATCCAGCCGGGCGATTTTCATGCCTCAAGCCGCCGCTTCGTCATAAGCCCCATGCTGCATCAGCCGCTGGTAGCGCCGCTCAATCAACTCGTCCAGGGAATATTGCGCCAGCCCTTCGAGGTTTCTTTTCAGCGCGGCTTTCAGATTTTCCGACATGGCTTGGCGGTCGCGGTAGGCGCTGCCGACGGGTTCGGGGACGATTTCATCGATCAGCTTCAATTCCATCAAGCGCTTGGAGGTGATGCCCATGGCCTCGGCGGCGAGTTCAGCCTTTTCCGCGCTCTTCCACAGGATCGACGCGCAGCCTTCCGGCGAAATCACCGAGTAGGTGCTGTATTGCAGCATCAGCAAGCGGTCGCCGACGCCTATCGCCAAGGCGCCGCCGGAGCCGCCCTCGCCGATGACCACGCAAATAGTCGGCGTGCGCAGCTTGGACATCTCGAACAAGTTACGGGCGATGGCTTCGCTCTGGCCGCGCTCTTCCGCGCCGATGCCGGGATAGGCGCCGGGCGTGTCGATCAGGCAGATCAAGGGCAGGCGGAAGCGCTCGGCCATTTTCATCAGCCGCAACGCCTTGCGGTAGCCCTCCGGGCGCGGCATGCCGAAGTTGCGGTAAATCTTCTCCTTGGTGTCCCGGCCTTTCTGATGGCCGATGACCATCACCGGCATGCCGTCCAGCCGCGCCGGCCCGCCGATGATGGCGGTGTCGTCCGCAAAAGCGCGGTCGCCGTGCAATTCGTGGAAATCCTCGAACACCGTTTCCAGGTAATCCTGGGTGTAGGGCCGTTGCGGATGGCGCGACAACTGGGAAATCTGCCAAGCGGACAGGCCGGAGAAGATTTTTTCGGTCAGCTTGCGGCTTTTTTCCTCCAGCAGGCTGATTTCATCGGAGATGTTGATGGCTTTGTCGAAGCCGACATTGCGCAGCTCTTCAATCTTCGCTTCAAGCTCGGCGATGGATTGTTCAAAATCCAGATATTTGAGATCCATAGGTTTTGTTTTTTTTCGGAAGGGTATGGACAGGCCGCTTAGTTTAACACTTCGGCCAGGAAGTTCCTTAAGGCTTGCCAGGAGCGGTGGTCGGCTTCCGCTTTGTAGACGGTGCCGAAGCCGGGGTCGTTGGCCTGCGGGTTGGTAAAGGCATGGACAGTGCCGCCATAGGCGTGAATCTGCCAGTCCGCTCCGGCTTGGGTCAATTCGTCGGCCAACGCCAGCACATGTGAAGGCGGTGCCATCGGATCGTCATAGCCGTGCAAAACCAATACTTTAGCCGAAATGCGCGGGTTTTCAAGGTTGCCCGGCGGGGTGAAAAGCCCGTGGAAGCTAACCACGCCGAGCACGTCCGCGCCGCTGCGGGCCAAATCCAGCACGCACAATCCGCCAAAGCAAAAGCCTATCGCCGCGACGCGCTCGGCGTCCACCTCGGGCTGCTGGCGCAGCGCGTCCAATGCGGCGCGTTGGCGGCCTTGCAGCAAAGCACGGTCTTCGATGAACGGCCCCATCAGCTTGGCGTTTTCATCAGGCCCGGAGCCGACGAGGCCATTGCCATACATGTCCAAGGCGAAGCCTACGTAACCTAGCTCCGCCAAGGCGCGGGCTTTGCTCACAGCAAAGGCGTCACGGCCAGCCCAGGCATGCGCGACCAGCACCGCCGGGCGCGGGCCTCGCCAAGCGGCGTCCCAAGCCAGCACGCCTTGCAGTAAAGCGCCGTTGTGGAAATAATCAATTGTGCGGGTTTGGATGCTCATGGCGATGCTTTCCTAAATCTTGAGGTCAATGGCGGGAAATTTTGGGCGTTTAGGCGGTTTCCGTCAACCATACATTGCACCGTCACGCTATTGCGTGAGATTCTTCCACCTTAAAGATTAAAGACCAGCAGCGCCATCGCATGAACAAACAACAACTCATTAAAACGCTATCACTAGAGCCCCATGTCGAGGGCGGCTATTTTCGCAGAACGTACCAATCGGATTGGACGGCGGCGCTGGCTTATGGCGAGAGACGGGGCTTATCCTCGATTTATTATTTGCTCACCGACGATAGCCCAATAGGATATTTGCATAAAAATAAGTCGGACATTATTCACTATTTCCACGGCGGCTCGCCTTTGACCTATCTTATTGTCCACCCTGAGGGTAGGCTTGAACGGACGGTATTAGGCTCCGCGCTTGCGCAAGGCCAGCAATTGCAATTGCTTGTCCGGGGCGGCTGCTGGAAGGCCAGCGAATTGGAAGACGGGGAATTTGGCTTGCTCAGTGAGGCAGTGGCACCGGGGTTTGACTACGCCGACATGGAGCTGGCGACAGCGGCGGGCGTGCAAAACCAGTTTCCGCAGTTATGGGATAGCTTGGCTAAATATATCAAATCCTAAGCCAAACGGCTGGCAGGGTGTGAGGATGGCGAAGGCTTTAGGGCGCGGGTTGCGCGAGATCGTCGCAGCTTGAGCCACCGGCTTGCGCCCGGACTCATCCATTTTGAGCAGGCCAGCTTCTTGTGCCACAATCCCGCCACACATTGGCTTTTTTTAAACATCCCTACAGCATTCGAGATAGGATGGCGACATGGTATTGATTCGACGGGTTTTCGATCCAGCGATAGGGCTGCTCGACCGGCTACGCTATCCATGGAAATTCTCGCTTATCAGCCTGTGTTTTGCACTGCCGATTATCTTGCTGATTAACATGCTATTTTTGGAAATTGGCGAGCGCATCGCCTTCGCCGAGCGGGAGCGCGGCGGAGTCGCTTATGCGCATGCGCTGGAAGACACGCGGCGGGCTCTGTACCGGATGGCACTGGCGGCGGAAGCGGCTGACGGTGTCCTGGCCTTGTCGATGGCAACAGAACGGCTGTCGGCGGTCGAACAGCATTGGGGACGGCTGCTGGACACCGGCAAACAGTGGACGGAACTGAACCGGCTGCTGGATTTGCGTGATCGGCGGCTGACGCCCGCCGAGCGGCGACACTATGTGAAAGAAAGCCTGGCGAAGCTCGACCGTCTGAACGCCCGCGTAGGCAACCAGTCGAACCTAATTTTGGATCCCGACCTCGACACCTACTACTTGATGGACGCGGTGTTGCTGAAACTCCCGGAAATCGCCGGCATCGCCGCCGATATCAGTCTTTTATCCGCAGGGCTGGGCCGTGAAAACGAGGCCGAGCGAGGCAGTCGGCTGACGGTGCTGGCGGGACGCCTGCAAATCCTGCTCGACGAATTGGACGGCAACTTGGAAGTGGCTTTCACCGAAAGTTCGACGCCGGAAACCGGGCAACGTTTAAGGCAAGCGTTGGCGGCGCTGCGCAAGGCAGGGGGCGACACGCTGCGTTCGCCGGAAACCGGGTCGGCGCAACGCCCCGCCGCCGCGCTGTTGGAGCAGACGCTGCCGCTGTGGGACGGCGCGGCGGCGCAGTTAGACCGGCTGCTGGAGCGGCGCATCGACTCTTTTGCGCAAAAACGCTGGCATATCGCGCTGTTCGTCGCCGCCGTGCTGGTCGTCGTGGCTTATTTGTTCATTGCTTTTTACCTGGCGGTCATGCGCACGGTTTCCTGCCTCGACATCGCGGCGCGGAAAATGGCGGCGGGGGAAGCCGGCTCTGTCACCTTGGAGAACCGCGACGAGCTGGGGCAGGTGGTGCATGCCTTCAACCGCGTCGCCGTGGCACTGGTCGGCGCCAACCGGGAAATCCAGCAACTCAATGACCGGCTGACCGCCGACAACCTCAGCATGTCCGCCGAGCTGGACATCACCCGCCGCCTCCAGCAAATGATCTTGCCGAGGCATGAAGAACTGCGCCAAATACCGGAGCTGGACATTGCCGGGTTCATGGAGCCGGCTTTCCATGTCGGCGGCGATTACTACGATGTGCTGACCCATGAAGGCGGCATCCTGTTCGGCATCGGCGATGTCACCGGCCACGGGCTGGAAAGCGGGGTGTTGATGATTATGGTGCAAACCGCCGTGCGCACCCTGCTGGCTAGTAAAGAAACCGACCCGGTGAAATTTTTCACCGCGCTAAACAGCGCCATCTACGATAATGTGCAGCGCATGGACTCGGACAAGAACCTGTCTTTGGCCCTGGTCGGCTACAAGGACGGGCTGCTACGGGTCAGCGGCCAGCACGAGGAAATGATTGTGGTGCGCGCCGACGGTGGAATCGAGCGTATCGACACCATCGACCTAGGGTTTCCCATCGGGCTGGACAAGGACATTGCCGCCTTTATCGCGGAAATTAAGGTGAGCCTGGCACCCGGCGACGGAGCTGTGCTATACACCGACGGCATCACCGAAGCCGCCGACCGAGCAGGCCGGCTCTACGGCATGGAGCGGCTGTGCGCGGTGTTGAGCCGGGAATGGGGCCGCAGCGCCGCCGAGATCCGCGAGGCGGTCATCGGCGACGTGCGCCGCCACATCGGCGGACATACCGTCTATGACGACATCACCTTGCTGGTGATGGTTCGCCGGCTCCCATCCCCGTCTTCATAAGGCGTGAGCATGACCGGAAACAACCCTGGGCCACTTGCCAAGGAAGATGAGACGGCGGAAATCACTCGCCTGCGGCGCGAAATCGATGATCTGCAAGTGGCTTTGCAGAACACCTGCGAACATGGCGACCTGATCGAAGCCGAACTGGCCGCGGCCAACGAACGGCTGAAGCTGGAGATTGGAGAACGCCAACGGGCCGAAGACACCCTGCGCGTGTTGCTAGAAACCGTGTCTCAACAGAAGAGCGACCTGGAAATCCTGATGTTGATTTTGGCCGACCACGGAGACCAGATCGACCAGGAATGGACTGAGAAGATGGACGAGGCGCGCCAACTTACCGCCCTCGATCCTTTGACGCGCCTAGGCAACCGCCGGGGCTTGGACGACTACTACGCCCGGGAATGGCGACGCGCGGCCGAGGAGGACGGACGCATCGCGCTGATCCTCTGCGACATCGACCATTTCAAGCGCTATAACGACTGCTACGGCCACCTGCTGGGGGATCAATGCCTGATCCAGGTGGCGCGGGCCATGGAAGAAGCCGTGGGCAAGTCGGTCGGCTTGCTGGCCCGCAACGGCGGCGAAGAATTTGCTGTGGTGTTGCCTGGCCTAGACACGGCTGCGGCGGCCAATATTGCCGAACGGATGCGCGAACGGGTGGCCGCGTTGGCAATTCCCCACCACGACTCAGAGACGGCGCCCCATGTGACCATCAGCCTAGGCGTCGCCAGTCTCGCGCCGCGGCCTGGCGGCGCCCCGGATAGCTTGTTCCAGGAGGCCGACCGCCTGCTTTACCAAGCCAAGCATGACGGTCGCAACCGGGTCGTCTATTGACGTTTTTGGGGCTACCCGAAAAACTTCTTCCATTCATCGCCTTGCCATCGAGTACCCTTTGATGAACAAAATTTACGGAACCTACTACGAGGATGCAAGCGTCTGCCAGGAATTTTTAAACCTGGTATTTTCACCGTCATCCCTGCCGATTGAACAGCGCTGGCGCAATAACGATTTATCGGCGGATTTCCTGGCCGACTATTTCAGCACTTTTTTCCCCGTACGGGATCATGATCCCGCCACGGCGCGACGCCGGGTCGAAATTAAAAGCGCTATCAGCTTTATCGCCAACGAACTGCTGGAAAACGCCATGAAATACTGCGACGGGCATCCCGACGGAGTCATCAGCCTGCAATTGCAACTGCATGACAGGCATGTGCTATTTATCGCCAGCAACAGTGTGGAAGCGGCGCAGGCCGAACGCTTCCAAGCGTCCATCCGTGAATTATTGGAATCCGATCCTGGTGATTTGTTTGTCCAGCGACTGGAAGCCGGTGCCGCGCAAGACGACGTGTCCGGGCTGGGATTCCTCACCATGCGCAATGATTACGCGGCGGAGCTCGGTTGGAAATTTGAATTTTCCGAAGCCCCGCCGACCAGCGGCAAGGTCATCACCACGGTCAAAATCACCCTATAAACGACGAAACACCCAGGCGATCAGCGGCACAGAAAATCCAGCATGAATATCCACGACGAAAACTATCAAATCTGCTTTGACACGGCGACACATCGCATCGAATTCAGCGGCTCTTTACGGCTCAACGGGATGGCCGAATATGCGCCAATCTTCGAGCTATTGAACGAAGCCAGCGCCGACCCGTCGCAACCCTTGACCTTGGATTTGCGGAAACTTGAATTTCTCAATAGCTCCGGAATCGCCATGCTGTCGAAATTCGTCATCGGCGTGCGCAATGGCGAGCTCAAGCTGAATGTCCTCGGTTCCAGCGCCGTGCCCTGGCAGAGTAAATCGTTGACGAACCTGAAGCGCCTGATGCCGGATTTGGTTCTGGAAATCAGAGAACAATAACGCGGCCATCCGCCGCGCAACGTCCGGCTCGGCAATTAGCAAGATGCTTCAGCCAGCGGGAAAAATCCCGTCATTCCGGCATCCATGCCGGCATGACGTTGACTGAGTTGTAGGGTGCGCACCGCGCACCATTTGCGATGCCGACGCATTCCGATGCGTTTGCGGAAGATGCGCAATAATCCCATCTCGGCAATTGTCGAAAAATCAAAGTCCGCGTCGTGTCCAAGCATGGGTTAAGGTGCGCGGTGCGCACCCTACCTGGCTTGTATTTGCCGTCCGCGCCGAGGCGGGCCGTGTCGAACTTGCCTTTGGCGATATCGACGCCAACGGTGACAGGGTGCATGGTGTTTTCCAGTCGATTCAATGGTTTGGGGATGCCGCGTGATTGCGGGGCCACACGCCGGGTCCAGCCTTACTCATACAGGCTTACCCGCTTAATTGGGCACCTACGCATACCGTTCGGGCTCGGGGCGGTGTCGGGTGGAGGGGGCCTAATCTACGTCGCAGGCTCGAAGCCTAAGGGTGGGCACGGCTTGCCCCTCCGCCCTCCCGATGATCACTCGGGGATCTTGCCTCATTGGGAGACGAGATCAATATATAAGGGTGGGCAACGTCTTTTTGTTGCCCACCGTTCCGCCAAATTTTGCGGCATTGTTCGCGTGGGCAGACGATAGAGCCGTCTGCCCACCCTACCGGGCTACCCGGCTACCTGGTTTTGAAAATCGCAATAAGCACAGAGATTACCAGGCCAACGAAAAGAGATTTCATCCAACTTTTTCCAAACATAATTTGCAGCGCAACGTCCTCGTCGGCAAGAATATCCAAAACAGCAATAGCTAGAACATACCAAAAAATCAAAACAGCTATGCATGAAATAAGTGGGAGCAGTCTGCTGAACTTTTTGTTTTTTTTATTCTGCCTGTGTTTGGCGACAATCATGCCAAATAAGAATGCTGAAGGAATTAGAAAAAATCCGTGCAAAAAACCAGCAAGCTCTGCAATTACACTCCTCACATTAAAATGGCCAATTCAAGTTAGAACCTAGCCCAATACCAGAAGAACCAAAAGTGCCTCCCCAAAACCATGCGGAATTGCTTGAAGCAAAAAGTCCATTTGCGGTTGTTGGTCCAAAATATCTTGCTTGCGACCAAGAGTTCAAGTTTTTTGTAGGGAGAAACTTGGCAAGACCTCCCCCTAGACCTCCCCAAAATGCTGCATTTGAAACGCTACTTGAATGGCATGGATCAATAAGATTCGACGCTTCTTGGCCTAATGCGGAAGCTCCAGCTGACAACGCCCCAGTCGCTGCGACAGCACCTAATCCACTTGATGTTAAGCCAAACTCTAAAGCTAACGTTCCTCCCAGTGGCCCAGCCGCTGCTCCCAATGCTCCGGCAATTGCACCACCTGTAAAAGCAGCAACTCCTTGCCGGAAAGATATTTGACCACCGTTTAGGATATAAGTAGAGCCTAAGTTAATTACACCACCAACAACCCCTCCGGCAACTATCCATATTAGTCTTCCGTCCGGATCAAGATAACTGACCGGATTGCCGTTGACATATCCATATAAATTAGCTCCGCCTTGAAGCCCAATCGGATCCTCCGAAACAAACCTTCCAACCGAAGGCTTGTAATATCGGTTCCGGTAATAATATAAATCCCCCAAATCCTGCTCCCGCCCAGTATATTTGACTACATTAGTGCTAGGCGGCGTCCCCACCGTTCCGCCATACGGGTCATAAGTATAACCAGCCGTCAAATTCTGCCCCGCGTCGCGCAGTTGCAGCGTCGAGCCTAATGCGTCGCTCAAATAGCTTTCCACCACGCCGCCGCGCACACGGGCATAATTCGCATCCAGCCCCAAGCCGGTCAACCGGTTTTCCAAAACAGCCGCGCCGTTTTTCAACTGCACCGGGTTCCAGCCGTCGTACAAGGTGGCGGTGGCGACGCTGTTGATCGTCGCCTGCCGCCGCCGTCCCAAACCATCATACAAATAAGCTGCGCTGTCGCCGCCGCCAGTGAGTGACACGAGTTGGTTGCGGGCGTTCCAGACATAGCTGCGCACACCATCGCTGGTCAGGTTGCCGTTTTGGTCATAGGTGTACGCTACGCCATCCCGGCTAATCAGCCGGTTGTTGGCGTCATATTGGTTTTGGTTGATCGCCTGCGGCAGGCCGCTTTGCGCCAGGGTTCCACCTAGGGCGGTACGTTGACCGGCGGCGTCGTAAGTGTAGGCGAGTCCGCCCAGTGCGGTGCCGTCGGCCTTGGCGTAGCTGATACCGGTCAGTTGGTCGGCGTTGTCGTAGGCATAGGCGACTTTGATGCCGTTGGGCAATGTCAGGCTGGTTTGGCGGCCCACGCTGTCGTAGCCCAGCTTCACGGTTTGTGCCGTGGCCGGTATTGGGCCGCCGCCAGTGCCGGCGGCTTGGCTGACTTGGGTCAGGCGGTCGGCGTTGTCGTAGCCGTAGACTATGGCCGTGCCGCCGCTGGGCGTCAGGCTCTTGCGCAGGCCATTGGCGTAGTAGTCATAGCCGACGCTGCCTTCCGGCGTGGTTTCCGTCTTCAGCGCGTCGAAGCGGTCGTCGTAAGTGCGGCTGATGCTGCCAGCGATAGTGTCCACGACGGAAGTCAGGCGGTTTGCTAAGTCGTAGCCATAGGTCGTGGTGTTGGCGTAAACCGGTGCGGTGGTGGACGTTGCGCCATAGCCGGCCTTGACCAGCCGGTTCAGGAAATCGTATTGAAAGCCCGACACTTGGCTTTTGCGGTCGGTGGTGAAAAGCAGGTTGCCGCCTGCGTCGTAGAGGTAGGACTCGGCTTTCAGCAGCGCGTCGGTCTTGCTTTTCACGCGGTTGCGGCTGTCGTAGGCGAACTGGGTGATATGGTTTTGCGCGTCGGTGAAACTGAGCAAGTTGCCGTTGCCGTCGTAGGCATAGCGCGTGGCGTTGCCCTGCGGATCGACAACGGTTTTGACCCGGTCGAGCGCGTCGTATTCGAAGCGGGCCAACCGGCCCAGCGGATCGCGCACCGACAGCACCCTGCCTGCCGGGTCGGGGGTCAGTATCGTTATCCGGCCCAGCGGGTCTTTAATTTGAATCAAATCAGGGCCATCGTAGGTGAACGTGGTGGTCAGCGCGGTCGCGCCGTTGTAGCGGGTGGCAGCCAACGGCCGACCTAGGGCGTCGTAGGTGAATGTGGCTTTGTTGCCTAGCGCGTCTTGGATTTGCGCGACATTACCCTGGTTGTCGTAGCTCAGGGTCGTGGTGTGGCCCAGCGGGTCGGTGACGCTTGTTAGCTGGTTGTAGACCGGCTCATAAGTGTAACTCCAACTGGTTGCGTTGGCCGTGCCGTATAGCCGGGTAACTTTAGTCGTGTTGCCTTGGGCGTCATAGTCATAGTGCGTGACCCGGCCTAGTGCGTCAGTCTTGTTAATGACGAGGTTGCCGGCATTGCGTTCGTAGGTCGTGGCTTGTTGTTCGGGCTTGCCTAGCGCGTAGGTGTCGGTCAGAGGATAAACGTTTTCATTGTAGGTGATGCGCCGCTTGTCGCCGCGTTCGTGTGTGACGTCGGTCTGGACGATCTTCTGATCAGAATCAAAAAAATAATTCAAGGCTCCGCTAGTGCCGTCTGGGTAAAGCTGGGTTTTGACCAGGCCGCTGGCAAAAAAAACATTGGTCACTTTCGTAATGCCCCGGGGATCTTTCACCGAAGTCATGCGATGGCTGGTGTCATAGGTGTATTGGGTGACGCCGCTCGCCGGGTCGGTCACTTTGACCAGTCTGCCGCTGGAGTCGTAACCATATTGGACTTTGCGCCCGGTCATGTCGGTCGCTTGGGTGATGCAGCTTGGGCAGGCACCGCTTCCATAGGCGAGATCAATGTATCGTCCTTGAGGCGAGACCAAGTGGACGGCTCGGTTTGAGCTATCGCGGAAAATAGTGACGCGATTGCCGTGGCGATCTTCCAGCCATTTCAGGCGCGATTGGTAATAGGAAAATCCAAACTTCCGCCCGTCTTTGAGCGCCACCCAAAAGTCCTGGCCGTAACCATTGTTATGAAACTGCGCCTTGTAAAATTCGCCAGGCAAGTTTGATTCAAAAATTGTGCTGGGTAGCGTGTAACCTTTTGACGTTCCCGTAGGGTCAAAATGCACCCGGCTGCCATTGGGTAGAATCATTTCGATGGCATCAGCTTCGTAGCCGTTTAAGTTGACAAACCATAGGTATAAATCGAAGCTATGGTTGGCACCAATGCCAAAGGCGCGTTGGGTGGCGTCGTTTTGCCGGTAAGTGCGGGTCAAGGCCAAGGGCATGACATCAGTTAGATTCAAGTCGGTGGCACCTTCCAGAAACAGGCCGTCGGCGCAACTGACCGGATCGAGGGCGCAACCCCCGTCAGGATGAGGGGCCGTGTCCGGCGGGGTATCGCCGGGCGAGGCCGCCGACGAAGTCGTAAATTGGTAAATAGTGAAATCCTTGTCCGCCACGATAGTTTTTCCATCGGCGCTGACCGTGCCCAGCGTGTAGGTATACCAGCCGCGTCCACGCGGATCGTAGTCGAAAAGCGGAAAACGGGCACCGGCGGGCTGGGTGGTGTAATTGGGATAGACCAGTGTCGCGCCAGTGGATTGGCCTGTGGTGGATTGCAGGATCGCCCCGCCCGGCTGGATCGTATAGAAAATCGGCACGTCGGCATAGGGCATTGGGAACGGCAGTTGATCCGCCGGAATCGGGGTGATGCTGACTTCTGTGACGGCCTTGCCGGCGGCGTCGCGGATCACGGTTCCCGCTGGGATATGCAGCTCCAGGCCCGGCAAGTCGGGATTGGTCACGACGACTTCGCGGGGTGTTGGCGATGGAATTTTGACGGCGTGCTGGCTATCCAGCACAGGCATCCAGAGGGTGAAATCCAGTGCGTTGATGCCCGGCTCGACTTTCAAGCGGTATTCAAAGCGTCCGTAATGTTTGCCTTGGCCATCGGCGCTGCTGCCGTCGATGACGAGAATTTGTTCGCTTGCCGCCACGCCGGCCAGCACGAATTCACCATTGGCGTCGGTGTGGGTGTTGACCCCCGACAGACTTAAGCTGGCATTGGCCAAGGGTTGCCCATTGAGCCTTAATACTTGCCCTGTGACGGCGTTTTGGCCTTTGCCTATGCTTATCTTGGCGCTGTCCGCGTTGACTCCCGGCAAGGCCGAATAAGCGATTCTTGCTTTTAGCTCCCCGCTGGCATCCATGTGTTCCAGCGTGATTTTGCGTGCCCGCTCGCTCATGCCGTCAAGTTGCCCCTGGAACTCGCGTTGCTGGCGCAGGGTGTCGCGGCTATGCGCAAACTGGCGGTCGCTTTTCCAATGGCCGCGCCGGTTTTCCGGCCCTGGAATCCAGGCTTCGCCGTCTTGCGCGGCTGCCGCTGCGGTCTCTGTCTGTGTCGGAGGCGCTGTTGCCGTTAATTGCGACGATGAAGAGGCCGGGTTGGCTGGATTGCTTCGTTGGGCCGAAACGTTCGCTGCGGCATTGGACAATACCGGCGCGGCATTGGCGCTGGCAGCCGCCGCTTTGGCAGAGCCCTGTAGCCCCAACGCCTGCGTCTTGAAGCCAATGGAAACCAGTTCCAGCGCTTGTTTGTGCCAATCGGTGGCGCCTTGGACGATGAGCGTGTAGTCAGCGCCGGGCAGCAAGTCTTGCTTAGGCCGGATGAAGGCCACCAGCCCGCCTTCGGTCGGCGTGACCGCGACAGGCGTTTGGCCGTCCGGGCCGATCAAAGCCACGGTTTCAGTGTTCAAACTGGCGACGGCCAAGGGTTTGGAAAAGCGCAAGGACAGAATCTTGTCAGCCGCGATGCCGGCTTCCTCATGGGCAGGGTCGCTATCCACCAGGGTGGGAGGTTCCAAACTATCCAATTGAGCCAGCGCATGGCTGGCGGCTGCCGCATCATAAGCCGCAAACTGTTGTGTCTGCGGGTCGTAAAGTTCAGCCCCCGGCGTCGGCAGTCCGTTAGCGCCGACACCACCCCACACCAGCACGCTATGGCTAGGCAGCAAAGCGGCTAGATGGTTCAGCCTGGCGGTGTCCAATTTGGCGTTGAAGCGCTCCAATGTCCGAGTGAAGGGATTGAATAGTTCGGCCTCGTACAGTGTCACGCCCTGGGCGTCCACGCCGCCGGTCAACAGCAGCCGCCCGTCGGCCAGCAAGGTGGCACTATGTCGGGTGCGTGCCAACAAGCCGAGGTCGCCTAAGGTTTGCAAGGTCGTGTTGTCGGGGTCAAACCGTTCCGCTTTCGCGATGGCGACGCCATTTTTATCCTCGCCGCCAATGACCAGCACTTTGCCATCGGCGAGCAAGGTGGCGGTGTGGTAGGCCCGGGCTTGGGCGAGGGAAATGTTGAGGGTGCGCAGCTTTTTTTGGACGGGGTCGTAAATTTTGGCTGCCGCAGTCGGCCCCGTCTGCGTGTGGCCTCCAAGCAGCAGCCATTGCCCGTTGGGAAGCAAGGTGGCACTTGCCCCGCTTGTCGATGTCTTGATGGCGCTGGGCAGGCTGGGGATGCCGCCGGTTTGCGCAACAGCCCATGGAGAAAACGCCAGCATTAACAATAAGACCGCGCAAATCCAAAGCCCGATTGGCAAACGGGATTGGAAGTTGCCATTGTGAATTCTATTCAGCAAGGGAGTTTGCATCGGAGTGTTCCCCAAGGTGTTGGCGATGTCCATCATGGTGGTTTGCCTGTCGTGCCTGCCTGCGCGTTTATTGCAGCTTCAAAGTGATTGCGCCTGTGGCAGGGCCTGACGGCGTGACGAATACCGTGTAGGTTCCGGCCACCGGCAAGCTGCCGAGCGGCAAAGTCCCACCGTTGCCTGCGCCACTGGCGTAGTCCAAGGCGATGGTGTTCAATTCGCTGCCATCCGGTTGGCGCACCGACACTGTGGTCGTGCCGGGGAAAACATCGCCGCTAAGAGCCAGGTTTAAGTTTTGGCCCGCCGTGCCGCTGAACGTATAACGGGCGTTCTGGCCGGCTCTTGTGCTGGTGAAAGTTTTCGCCGTGCCGACGGCCAAGGTGCCGGTCGCGTCGTTGTTGAGCCACAGATTCAGCGTCGCGGCCCAGCCACCCGACGTGTCCACCAGCACGGTGTAAACACCTGCGGCGGGCAGACCGGGCAGATCGCAACTGCCGCCGCCGTCGCTTTGGGCCGCCGTGCCGCAGTCGAACAGGAGGACATTGCCCGGTTTGTAGACGGCAACGGAGACTTGATTGCCCGCTGGCGTGGTCACCAGATTGCTGGCACCCAGTCCTAAGTGCTGGCCGACGCTGCCGGTGAAGGTGTAGCGGCCCCTGCGGTTCGGCGGTAGGCTTGCGCTGGTGGCCGCGCCGTCCACCGCCAACGTGCCGGCGATATCCGGCCACAAGGTGGCGGTGATGGCGCCGGTGGCTGTGCCGACGGGCGAGATGAACACCGTGTACGTCCCGGCAGCGGGAAGATTCGACAGATCCAGCACTGCCGAGGTGGCTGTGCCGCCGGCAGAGTCGAGGGTGATTGAGTTCAGCACGCTGCCGTTGGGGTTGAAGACGGTGATCGTCGTGGAGCCGGGGAATACATCGCCGCCGAGAATCAGGCTCAGGTTTTGGCCTGCCGTGCCGCTGAAGGTGTAGCGGGCGTTCTGGCCCGGCCGGGCGCTGGTGAATATCTTGGCCGTGCCGTTGGCCAAGATGCCGGTCGCGTCGCTGCTCAACCATAATTGGAGGGTGGCAGACCAATTGTCCGTGGTGTCCACCAGCACCGTGTAGGTGCCTGCGGCCGCTAAGGCGGGAAGATTACAACTGCCGCCGCCGTCGCTTTGGTAAACCGTGCCGCAGTCGAACAATAGGCTGTTGTCCGGGTTGTAGACCGCGACGGCGACCGCATTGCCCGCCGGCGCGGTGGCGAGGCTGGTCAGGCCCAGCCCTAGATGTTGGCCGACGCTGCCGGTGAAGGTGTAGCGCCCTTTGCGGCCGGGCGGCAGGCTCGCGCTGGTGGCCGCGCCGTCCACTGCCAGGGTGCCGGTGACATCCGGCCATGCTGTGATAGCGATGGAGCCGGTGGCGATGCCGGCGGGTTCGATGGCTACGGTATATGTTCCCGCGTCTGCCAAATTGTTTAGAAGCAGCATCCCACTACTGCCCGCGCCGGTGGCGTAATCTAAGCTGATATGGTCCAGTTCCTCGCCGTTGGGCTTGAACACCGTGACCGTGGTGGTGCCGGGGAAAACGTCGCCGCCGAGAGCCAGGGTAAAACTTTGACCAGGCGTGCTATTGAATGTGTAGCGGGCATTCTGGCCCGGTCTTGCAGAGTTGAAGGTCTTGGCCGCGCCGCTGGCTAATGCGCCAACTGCGTCATTGCTGAGCCACAATTTGAACGTGGCTGTCCAATTGCCGGTAGTGTCCACCAGCACAGTGTAAATCCCGGCCGCCAGCAGGCTAGGCAGGTGGCATTTACCCCCGCCGTTACTTGGGGAGAACGCCCCGCAGTCGAGCAGATCGCTGCCGTCCGGGTTGTAGACCTTGATGGTGATTGGTTTGCCTGCGGGCGTAGTGGCAAGGTCGGTCAGGCCTAGCCCCAGGCTTTGCCCGGCTATGCCGGTGAGCGTGAAACGCCCCTTGCGGTTTGTCGAGAGGCTGGCGGCGGTGGCTGCGCCGTCCACTGTCAGCGTGCCGGTCGCGTCCGACCATAGCGTCGTGCTGACCGAGCCGGTGGCTATGCTGGAAGGCGAGATAAATACCGTGTATGTCCCGTTGGCTGGCAAGTTGCTCAGATCGACGTTTGCGCTCGTGCCCGTGCCACTGGAATAATCCAGCGTGGCGGACGCCAATTTGCTGCCGTCGGGATTGAACGCAGACACCGCCGTGGAGCCAGGGAAAACATCGCCATTGAAAAACAGGCCCAGGTTCTGCCCCGCCGTGCCGCTGAACGTGTAGCGGGCATTCTGGCCGGGCCGGGTGCTGGCGAAGGTCTTGGCCGTGCCGACGGTCAAAACGCCGGTCGCGTCATTGCTAAGCCACAGCTTGAAGGTAGCTGCGCGGGTGCTGGGCGCGATCAGCACTTTATAGGTGCCTATGCCCGGCAAATCCGGCAGATCGCAACGGCCGCCTGTGCTTTGAGCCGCCGCGCCGCAATCGACCAACAAGCTGTTGTCCGGGTTGTATACCGCAAACGAAACTTGGTTGCCCGCAGGCGTGGTGACGAGATCAGTGAGTCCCAGCCCTAAATGTTGGCCCGCGCTGCCCGTAAAGCTATAGCGTCCCTTGCGGCCCGGCGGTAGGTTCACGGCGGTGGCCGTGCCGTCCACCGTTAGTGTGCCGGTGATGTCCGAACCGAGGGTAGCGGTGATCGAGCCCATAGCGGTACCGCTGGGCGTGATGAACACCGTATAGGTTCCAGCGGCAGGCAAGTTGCCTAAATCCATGCTTCCAACACTGCCCGCACCGCTGGAATAGTCTAGGCTGGCATGGTCTAGTTCATCACCATCGGGTTTGAACACATACGCCGTCGTGGTGCCGGGGAAAACATCGCCACTCAGCAGCAGCCCTAAGTTCTGACCCGCCGTGCCGCTGAATGTGTAGCGGGCATTCTGGCCGGGCCGGACGCTGGCGAAAGTCTTGGCAGTGCCGTCGGTCAAGGCACCGGTCGCGTCCTTGCTGAGCCAAAGTTTGAATGTGGCGGCATTGACGCCAGGATCGACTACCACTGTGTAGGTGCCGGCAACCGCTAGGCTTGGCAGGTCGCAACTGTTGCCGCCGTTATTTTGGGAGGCTTGTCCACAATCCAGCAACAGGCTGTTGTCCGGCTTGTAGACCGCAAACGAGACCGAGTTGCCCGTCGGCGTGGTGGCGAGGTCGGTGAGGCCCAGCCCCAGGTTTTGCCCGACCGCGCCGGTGAAGGTGTAGCGCCCCTTGCGGCCTTTGGGCAGGCTGGCGGCGGTGGCCGCGCCGTCCACCGCCAAGGTGCCGGTGGCGTCCGCCCATAAAGCGGCGCTGATGGAGCCTGTGGCCGTGCCAGAAGGCGAGATAAATACGGTGTAGGTGCCCACAGTCGGCAGGTTGTTAAGCTCCAATATTCCGCTACTGCCTTCTAGGCTGGCGTGGCTTAATTCATCGCCACTGGGTGCGAGCACGGAGATATAAGTGCCGCCGGGGAAGGTGTTGCCGCTGAACAATAGGTTGAAGTTCTGGCCGGCCGTGCCGTTGAACGTGTAGCGGGCGTTTTGGCCGATCCTTGTTGTCGTGAGTGTCTTGGCCGTGCCGTCTGCCGCGAGCACGCCTGCGGCGAGGTCGGTCGATAGGATCAAGCTGGCCGTCATCGTATGCGAGGATTCGGGCACAATGAGCATCGTATAGCTGCCGGTTTCCGGCAGCGCGGGGAGGTCGAAGCTGGTGGCCGAGGAAAGGCCTATCGGGTCTAGCCAATCGCCCCCGCTTGGCTTCTTGATGAAAATCGTCGCGCCGCCGCCGTCGGCGGGTGTGAAATTCAGCGGATAGATGCCCAGGCCGAGGGGCTGCCCCTGCGTGCCGTTGAACAACACCATGGCAATCTTGCCGACGTTGGCCGTGTTGATGGACAAGGGGCTGCCATCGACCGTGATGCGCTTGGCGACGCCCACCTGGCTGGCCGTGTAGCCCTGCGGCACGACAAAGAAATCCGCGCTGCTAGTGGCCGTGCCATAAGCCGTGCGCACTTTGAGCGGGCCGCTGGTGGCCCCGGTTGGCACGCTGGTCTTGATTTGTTGGGCGGTGCTGCTGGTGACTGTGGCCGGGGTGATATTGAAATTAACGAAATTTTTAGCGGCGCTGGCGTCGAAATTCTGGCCGGTGATCGTCACCGCCGCGCCTTGCGCCGCAATGGTCGGGGCGAAAGCGCTAATGGTCGGCGCTCCGTTGAACGGCGTGGAGGTCACGGTGAACATCGACGCGCTAGCCGCTGTCTTCGCGCCAACGGCCACGGTGATCGGGCCGGTAGTGGCGGCGGCGGGGACGGTTGTGGTCAGTGTGGTGGTGGTGGCAGTGCTGACGGTGGCGGCCACGCCGTTGAATTTAACGGTGTTGGCGCTGGGCGTGGCGCTGAAGCCGACGCCGTAGATCGTGACCGTCGCGCCGGCCGGCCCGCGGTCTGGGGTGAATTCGGCGATGGCGAGGTCGCCTGCGGCATAGCGGCGGATGCTGGTGATATTGCCAGCGGGGTCATATTGGTATTGGGCGCCGGCACCGTCCGGGGCGACGGCTTCGACTAGGCGTCCGGCTTCATCATACACATATTGGACGCCCGCTTGGGCGGCCTGGGTGATGCCGAATAGCAGAAACAATAGCCACGCCAACAACCGGCCGGCGCGAAGAAAATGATCCAAGCCTTTGCCTAGTGAAATGTTCACGTCTCCCCCCTAATCGCCCGAAACAGATCCTGGAATCGGAGAGACAACGCGCATGGGGTGCGATTAGCCTATGGATGCCTTAGTCGCTACCTCCATCTTCCCCTGCATTCCCGCTTGGGCTAAAACGCTAACATGGAGTTTTTGATAAAAGCTACCCACAATGCCTTATTTTTTTCCAGGCGCAGCCTCCCGCGCAGCCAGTCCTCGCAAAAAAGCCAGCAAATCCGCCCGCTCCGCCAGATTGAGCACCAAGGGTCGGCCTAAGTCTTTGCCCCGGTAATACAATTCGCGCTCGACCGCCTGCTCCAGCGTGGGCACGCTGCCATCGTGCATATACGGGGCGGTGTCGGCGACATTGCGTAATGACGGGGTTTTGAACCGGCCAATATCCGCAGGCATCAAGCTGACAACATAGCGGCCCAAGGCGGCAACATCGGCATCGGTGGAAATCAGACGGTTTAATTCTGGACGGCTGAGAGGGGCGGTTCTACGCGTCAGATCGGCCAGTTTCGGCGCTAAACGGTCAAAACCTATGGCCAGGCTATGAAACTGGCCGTCGGTTAAGGGCGCTTGTTGTGGGCCGATAATATGGCAGCCGCCGCAACGCGCCCGCCCACGGAATAAATCGAGTCCACGCCGTTCTGCCGGATTTAGCGCGGTGAATTCTTGAGCATATAGATACCGGTCTAATCGAATATTGACTGGCTTTAAGCTGCGAATATAAGCACTGAGCGCTTGGGCGATATGAACTGGGCGAATTTGTTGCGCGGATATTCCCCAGGTGTCAGCCAATAAACGGGTATAAGCCGCCTGCTCGCTTATTTTTGCGAGTAATTCGTTTTCGTCCCGCAGGCCGTGTTCGTTCGGATTGAAAAAAGGGTCGAGAACCTGTTCTTCCAGGCTAGTACGGCGACCATCCCAAAATTGGGCTTGCGTGTAGGCGGCAACCCTTAACGACGGCGTGTTGCGGGTGCCGTTGTGCCCGCCAACGCCTTCGGCGACTGGCTTGCCGTCGCTAAACGCCTGCTCGGGCTTATGGCAGGAGACGCAGGCTATGCTGCCGTCGCGGCTTAAATGCGTGTCCAAGAATAGCGCATGCCCTAACCGAACCAGGCCATCGGACTGGGTGGGTTGCCGGTCGGCAACAGATAGCTCGCCGCTTAAGGCCGCAGAGGCAACGATCAGCAAGAACGGCAACAGGGCAGCAATATTGGTCGGTTGCCGAGGCATGTGGGCTTGCCGATTAAAACCTTTCCAACTCAGGATGCGCCAGCCTGCCCCTATGTACATGCATCGCGCCCAATTCGGCGCAACGGTGCAGGCTGGGCACGGCTTTGCCAGGGTTTAATAAGCCCTGCGGGTCGAAAGCGGCTTTCACGGCGTGGAATTGGGCCAGTTCCGTCGTAGTGAATTGCACGCACATTTGGTTGATTTTCTCCACGCCCACACCGTGTTCGCCGGTGATGGTGCCGCCAACGGCCACGCATAACTCCAATATCTTGCCGCCCAGCGCTTCGGCTAAATCAGTCTGGCCGGGCTGGCTGGCGTCGTAAAGCACCAGGGGGTGCAGGTTGCCGTCGCCGGCGTGGAAGACATTGGCGACGGCCAAGCCATATTTTTGCGACAAATCGGCGATGCCGCGCAGGGTTTCGGCGAGGCGGCGGCGTGGGATGGTGCCGTCCATGCAGTAATAGTCGGGACTGATCCGGCCGACGGCGGGGAAGGCGGATTTGCGGCCGGCCCAGAATTGTTTGCGTTCGGCCTCGTCCCGCGCCTGGCGGATTTCGCTTGCGCCGCTGTCGGCCAGGATGGCCCGCGCCCGGGCCAAGTCGGCTTCGACTTGTTCGGCCATGCCGTCCATTTCGCATAGCACTATCGCGGCGGCGTCCAGCGGATAGCCTGCGCGGACGAAAGCTTCGGTGGCGCGGATGCTGGGGTTGTCCATCATTTCCAGGCCGGCCGGCACGAGGCCCGCGCCGATGATCGAGGCCACGGCCGCGCCGGCTTGCTCTACGCTGTCGAAGACGGCCAGCAGCACCCGCGCCGTTTCCGCGACCGGCAGCAGTTTGAGGGTGGCTTCGACGACGACACCGAGCAGCCCTTCCGAGCCGGTGACCAAGGCCAGCAGGTCGTAGCCGGGGCTGTCAAGCCCGACCGCGCCGAGTTCGATCAGGTCGCCTTCTATCGTGAGCAGTTTCACGCCTAACAGGTTGTGCGTGGTCAGCCCATATTTCAGGCAATGCACCCCGCCGGCGTTTTCGGCGATATTGCCGCCGATGGTGCAGGCAAGCTGCGAGGAGGGATCGGGGGCGTAGTACAAGCCAAACTGGGCGGCGGCTTGGGAAACGGCCAGGTTGCGCACGCCCGGCTGCACCCGCGCCACGCGGTTGAGCGGGTCTATCTTCAAGATGCGGTTGAATTTAGCCAGACTCAATAGCACGCCGTTGTCCACCGGCAAGGCACCGCCGGAAATGCCGGTGCCAGCGCCCCGCGCCACCACCGGCACGCCATGCTGATGGCACAGCCGCAGCACCGCTTGCGCTTGCTCCAGGGTTTCTGGCAAGGCGACAATCCACGGTAGCATTTGGTAGGCCGACAGCGCGTCGCCGTCGTAAATGCGCAGGTCTTCCGGGTCGGACAGCAGCGCTTCGGGCTTGAGGTGTTCGCCCAGCAGGCGCAGGAACACAGGCTTGTCGATGCGGTGGGTGATGTGTTCGCTAGGATGGATGCGGTAAGTCATTGCGCTTAGGCTGCCCCGTGTTTGCGTTGGCTACGGCTTCGGGCCGATTTTGAATTTAGATCGCACTTGACTGGGGTCGAAACCGGGCGGGCTGCCCCGTTCCGGCAGCAGGAACAGGCGGTGCAGCAAAATGCCGGCGGCAAAGCCGCCCAAATGCCCCCACCAAGCCACGTCGGTGGCGGCTCCCCCGCCCATCGCCTTGTATAATTGGAAGATGACCCAGGCGCCGACGAAGGCGATGGCCGGAATCTCGAAAAACAAGGGTAGGAAAAACACCCAGATGACGATGCGGGCGTAAGGATACATGAAAAAATAAGCGCCCATGACCCCGGCCAGCGCACCGGACGCGCCCACCACGGGCGTGGCCGACTCGGGATTGACGAACAACTGCATGCCGGCCGCCAGCAGTCCGCAGAACAGGAAAAACGTGATGTAGCGCAAGGCTCCCATGCGGTCTTCGACGTTGTCGCCGAAAATCCACAGCATCCACATGTTCAGCATGACATGCAGCCAGCCGCCATGGAGAAACATGTGGGTGATGAAAGGCGCATAGTCGTCATGCGCCAAGCCCGCCCAGGCGGCCCATTCGGGGGACGTGTAGCGGGCCGGGACCAGCCCGTAGAGATAGAAAAAATGCGCCTGGATTTTATCCGGGACGAACCATAGCAGCAGGAAGATGCCGAAATTCAGCACGATCAGCGACCAGTTCACCCAGGGGGTGTACCGGCAGGGAATGTTGTCTCGATAGGGAATCATCGCTTAATCCGCCGCAGGGGTTTGGGAATCTATCCGTTATGGAATACTCGCCCATACCAGGTCTTCTTGCAACCGCCTAGCCTAATAGCGTGTTTTAAAAGCTACTGCGCGACCCGATTGCTGCGTTGCGCGGTGCTCGCAATCCTCATGTACCACTCGTACGCTCCGGTTGCTGCGCTCCGTGCGCCTTGCACTCAGGCCGCTCGTAACGCTTTTAAAACACGCTCTAAGGCATCTGGCAGGCCGGCCAGGCGGCGACAGGCCCCTCGGCCGGTGCCCGGATGTGGGCGTAAACCGCTGTCAAATATAAAAAATTCTCTATTAAAGTTGACTGCGCTCTTGCCGGTCATGGACAATACCGCACTTTTTCAGATCTCCTTAATCCCCCGGTCGCCGCATGACAGGCATTTTTGCCGAAGACGAAATCCTGGTTTCCATCCGTGATCTGACTTTTTTCCGCAGTGGCCGAAAAATTTTCGATCAAGTCAACCTGGACATTCCCAAGGGCAAGATCACCGCGATCATGGGGCCGAGCGGCACCGGCAAGACCACCCTGCTCAGACTGATCGGCGGGCAGCTTAGGCCGGACGCCGGTTCGGTCAGCGTGGCAGGCCGCATCGTCCACCGCCAGGGCTTGAAGGATCTATACGAATTGCGCAAGCGCATGGGCATGTTGTTCCAAAGCGGCGCACTGCTGACCGACTTGAGCGTGTTTGAAAATGTCGCCTTCCCTTTGCGCGAGCATACCCGCCTCCCGGAAACCATGATCCGCTCGCTAGTGCTGATGAAGCTGGAGGCGGTGGGCTTGCGCGGGGCGCGTGATTTGATGCCTAGCGAGCTGTCGGGCGGCATGAGTCGGCGCGTGGCCCTGGCCCGGGCCATCGTCCTCGATCCGATGATGATCATGTACGACGAGCCGTTTACCGGACAAGACCCGATTTCCATGGGCGTGTTGGTGAAGCTGATCCACAGCCTGAATGACGGCTTGGGGCTGACCAGCATCGTGGTGTCCCACGATGTGCGCGAAACCGCCGCCATCGCCGATTATGTTTATCTGATTTCCGAAGGCCGTGTGGTGGGGCAAGGCAGCCCAACGGAAATCGACCGCTCCGCTTCACCCTGGATTCGCCAGTTCATGCACGGGGAGGCCGACGGCCCCGTGCCCTTTCATTTTCCGGCTCCGGACTATGCGCAGGATCTGCTCGGCGGCAGCGCCCGCAGCCTGCCGACCGCGATGGCATAGCGCCTTAACATCCCAATATGCTGGATTCTATTCAAAAACTCGGCCGAACCACCCTAGGCAGCCTGGAAAAGCTAGGGCGGGCCAATTTGTTCATGCTGCGCATGCTGGGCGGCCTGCCGGATATTGTGTTGCGCTTCAGGCTGCTGGTCGCCCAAGTGTATTCCGTGGGGGTGTTGAGCATTCTCATCGTCGGCGTCTCCGGCTTGTTCGTCGGCATGGTGTTGAGCTTGCAAGGCTACTATGTGCTGTCTGATTTCGGCGCGGAACAGACCTTGGGCGTGATGGTGGCCGCCTCCTTAGTCAGAGAATTAGGCCCGGTGGTCACCGCCTTGCTGTATGCGGGCCGGGCCGGATCGGCGCTGACGGCGGAGATCGGCATCATGAAAGCGACCGAGCAATTGTCCGGGATGGAGATGATGGCCGTGGATCCTTTGCGCCGCATCCTCTCGCCGCGCTTTTTCGCCGGTGTGATTTCCATGCCCTTGCTGGCCGCGCTGTTTAGCATGGTCGGTGTGATCGGCGGGTATTTTGTCGGGGTCGGGCTGCTGGGCGTGGACGACGGCGCGTTCTGGTCGCAAATGCGCGCGAAGATTGATTTTTATGACGACGTGGTCAACGGTGTCATCAAAAGCGCCGTGTTCGGCGTGATCGTCACTTGGATCGCTTTGTTTGAAGGCTATGACGCTTTGCCAACGTCCGAAGGGGTCAGCCGGGCGACCACGCGCTCCGTGGTTTATTCAGCGCTGGCCGTGTTGGGCTGGGACTTCGTGCTGACCGCACTGATGTATGGAGAAAATTGATGCAGCAATCGAAAGTAGTGGAAACCTGGGTCGGCCTGTTTGTCGCGTTGGGCGTGGTCGGTCTGTTTTTCCTGGCCATGAAAGTCAGCAATTTGGGGGATTTGCAAGCCAAGGACAATAGCTTCAAGATCATCGCCCGCTTCCAGAACGCCGGCAGCCTCAGGGCGCGCGCGCCGGTTTCCATGGCGGGCGTCCGCGTCGGGCGGGTCAGTTCCATCCGTTTCGACAAGGAGACTTACGAGGCCGTGGTGGAAATGCGCATCGACCCCGAATACGACACCATCCCCACCGACACCACCGCGAATGTGTTGACGGCGGGCTTGCTGGGCGAGCAGTACATCGGACTGAGCGCGGGCGGGTCGGACGAATACCTCAAAAACGGCGATGAAATCGAGTTGACCCAGTCGGCGATGGTGCTGGAAGAGGTGATTAGCCGTTTCCTGTTCAACAAGGCGGAGAATGGTTCAGACAAAAAAGAGTCTTCCGCCGCCAGTGCGCCGTCGGAAGACGCGGAGCCGGATAGCGCCATCACCGAAGAAATGCCGGCCAAGCCAAAAGCGCCGCTGAAAAGCGTGGAAGCCTCCGCCGTGCCCGCGCACAAGTCTAAGCCCAGCGAAGACGCCGGGCTTGCCCACAAACCCAAGGCGTCGGCGCATGCGAAGGCGGCGGAAGACACCCCAGCCGAGCACAAACCCAAAGCCGCCCATGGCAAGGGCGGCGAAGACCCCGAGTCGGCCCACAAAGCCGCCAAGCCTGCGGCAAAGGGATCGGCCAGCCCCTAAAAGGCCTTAGCCCATGATTACACGCGCAGAATTGTTCGGGATACGTCCGGCGGGGCCGGGGCATTACACCCTGGAAGGGGAATTGAGCTTCGCCTCTGCCGACCAAGCTTTGCAAAAGACGGCAAAAATATTCGCCGCGCAGGCGCAGACAACGGTGTTCGATCTGGCGGGCATTGCCAAAGCCGACAGCGCGGGCCTGGCTTTGTTGCTGGAATGGCTCAGGCAGGCGAGTTTAGGCGGCGTCGAACTGCACTACGCCAATTTGCCCCGGCAGTTGTTGACCATGGCCCGCGTGGCCGGGGTCGATGGCATCCTAATCATTGATTAAACCCAAAGCCTCTAGGGTTCCGCCCCTGGCTTGAACAAACAGAGTAGTCACCCATGGATAAATTGCTTATCACCGGCGGCAACCCCTTGCAGGGGGAATTGCGCATGTCCGGGGCCAAAAATGCCGCCCTGCCGATCCTGGCCGCGACCTTGCTGTCGGAAAAGCCAGTCCTGATCGGCAACGTGCCGCATTTGCAAGACATCACCACCACCATGGAATTGCTGGGACGCATGGGGGTGCATTTGGTCATCGACGAAAAGCTCAACGTCGAGGTGGACTCCAGCACGATCAAAAGTTTTTACGCGCCTTACGAGCTGGTGAAAACCATGCGCGCTTCGATTCTGGTGCTGGGGCCGCTGCTGGCCCGTTTTGGCCAGGCCGAGGTTTCCTTGCCCGGCGGCTGCGCCATCGGCACCCGCCCGGTCAACATCCACTTGGAAGGCTTGGCCGCGATGGGCGCGGAGATCAGCGTTAGAAACGGTTATATCCACGCCTCCGCCAAACGCCTGAAAGGCTGTCGGCTGGTGCTGGATTTGGTGACGGTGACCGGCACGGAGAACCTGCTGATGGCCGCCGCCCTCGCCGACGGCGTGACCATCATTGAAAATGCCGCACGCGAACCGGAAGTGGTCGATTTGGCGGATTTTCTCAACGCCATGGGCGCGAAGATTTCCGGCGCGGGCACTGACATTCTGGAAATCGAAGGCGTTGAGTCGCTGTCCGGCGAGGGCCTGCATTACCAGATCCTGCCGGACCGTATCGAGACCGGCACCTACCTGGTGGCGGCGGCGATGACCGGCGGCAAGGTGAAACTGAAAAACACCCGCCCCGATCTGCTGGACGCGGTGTTGCTGAAATTGCGCGAGGCCGGTGCGGTCATCGACTGCGGCGATTCCTGGATCGAATTGGACATGCAGGGTAGGCGGCCCCAATCGGTCAATTTGCGCACCGCGCCTTACCCGGCGTTCCCGACCGACATGCAGGCGCAGTTCACCGCGATGAATGCCGTGGCTGAAGGCGTCGGTGTCATCACCGAAACGGTGTTCGAGAACCGCTTCATGCATGTGCAAGAATTGCAGCGCATGGGCGCGAACATCAAGCTGGAGTCCAACACCGCCATCGTGCGCGGCGTGGAGCGGCTGACCGGCGCGCCGGTCATGGCCACCGACCTGCGCGCCTCCGCCAGCCTGGTGCTGGCGGCTTTGGTGGCGGAAGGGCAAACCGTGGTCGAACGCATCTACCATATTGACCGGGGCTATGAATGCATCGAAGAAAAGCTCTCCCAGCTCGGCGCGGAAATCCGCCGCACGCCCCAGTGAGAACGCCATGCTGACCATCGCCATTTCCAAGGGGAGAATCTACGAAGACGCGATGCCGCTGCTGGCCTCGGCCGGCATCAGGCCCACCGTCGACCCGGAAAAAAGCCGCAAGCTGATCTTGCCGACCAGCCGGGCGGATGTCCAATTGCTGGTCATCCGTGCCACCGACGTGCCGACCTATGTGGAATACGGCGCGGCCGATTTGGGTATCGCCGGCAAAGACGTGCTGGTGGAATATGGCGCCGAGGGGCTGTACGAGCCCTTGGATTTAGGGATTGCCTGTTGCCGCTTGATGACCGCCGCCCGCGTCGGCAGCACGCTGGAAGGAAAGCGTCTGCGAGTGGCCACCAAATACGTCAAGACGGCCCAGCGCTATTTCGCCAAAAAAGGCGTCCAGGCGGAAATCATCAAACTGTACGGGTCCATGGAGTTGGCCCCCCTGGTCGGTTTGGCCGATTGCATTGTCGATCTGGTGGACACTGGCAATACGCTGAAAGCCAATGGCTTGGAACCTAGGGAATTGATTATGGACATCAGCAGCCGGCTCGTCGTCAACAAGGCGGCGATGAAGATGAAGCATCAGGCCGTGTCCGAATTGATCCGCCAGGTCGGCCGGAGCGTGTCCGGGCAAACAAGCACCGCAGCGTAAAGAAGGTAGCCATGACAGACGTGAACATCACTCGGTTGGATACGCGCGATCCAGCCTTCTCAGCCCAGCTTGAAGCGTTGCTGGCCTGGGACGAAGCCTCCGACGCCGACGTTCACCAGCGCGTCGTGGAGATCGTCGACCGCGTCAGGCGCGAAGGCGACGCCGCCTTGCTGGAGTACACGGCACGTTTCGACCACTACCCGGCGGCGTCCGTGGCGGATTTGGAGCTGGGCCGCGAGGCACTGCGAAAAGCCTGGGAAAGCCTGCCCAAGGCGCAAACCCAAGCGCTGGAAACCGCCGCCGCGCGCATTCGCGCCTATGCCGAACGGCAAAAGCAAGCGTCCTGGCTGCATGAGGATGATGACGGCACGCTGCTAGGCCAGCAAATCACCCCTTTGGATCGAGTGGGCGTTTATGTGCCCGGTGGCAAGGCGGCCTATCCTTCTTCGGTGTTGATGAACGCGCTGCCCGCCAAGGTCGCCGGCGTCGGCGAGATCATCATGGTTGTGCCCACGCCCCATGGCGAGGTCAATGAGCTGGTGCTGGCGGCGGCTTGGCTGGCTGGCGTGGATCGGGTGTTCCGCGTCGGCGGCGCGCAGGCAGTGGCGGCGCTGGCTTATGGCACGGCCGCCATTCCCCGCGTGGACAAGATCGTCGGTCCCGGCAACATCTACGTGGCGACAGCGAAAAAGCTGGTCTTTGGCCAGTGCGGCATCGACATGATCGCAGGCCCCTCGGAAATCTTGATTCTCAGCGACGGGATCACCGACCCCGACTGGATTGCCATGGATCTGTTCTCCCAGGCCGAGCATGATGAAAACGCCCAGGCTATTTTAATCAGCCCGGATCTGGCCCATTTGGACGATGTGGCGGACAGTATCGCTAGACTCCTGCCCACCATGGAGCGCAAAGACGTGATTGCCGCCTCGCTGAACAGTCGTGGCGCACTGATCTGGGTGCGGGATCTCGCGCAAGCGGTGGACGTGGCCAACCGCATCGCCCCCGAACACCTGGAATTGTCGGTGTCCGACCCGCACAGCCTCGTCAAACAAATACGCCACGCCGGAGCCATCTTCATGGGGCGGTATACCGCCGAAGCCTTGGGCGATTATTGCGCCGGCCCCAACCATGTGCTGCCCACGTCCGGCACGGCGCGTTTTTCCTCGCCCTTGGGGGTGTATGATTTCCAGAAGCGCTCCAGCCTGATTTTCTGTTCCCAGGCCGGCGCCGGCGAATTGGGCAAAACCGCCTCCGTGCTGGCCCGTGGCGAGGGCTTGACGGCGCATGCCCGCTCCGCCGAGTACCGCATCGCGCAAGGAGTCTAGACTGATGGCAAGCCTGTCAGACCAAGTCGCCGCGCTGTTGCGGCCAGAAGTTTTGGCCTTGTCGGCCTACCATGTGCAAGATTCGAGCGGCTTTATCAAACTGGACGCCATGGAAAACCCTTATCTCTGGCCCGAAGACATGACCGCCGAATGGCTGGAAATCCTGCGCGGAACCGGGGTCAACCGCTATCCAGACCCGTCGGCCGAGCGTTTACAGCAAGCCTTGCGCGTCGCCAACGCCGTGCCCGAGACGGCGGCTTTGATGCTCGGCAACGGTTCGGACGAACTGATCCAAATCATTCTCATGGGCTTGGCGGGCAAGGACGCGACTGTGTTGGCTCCGCAGCCAAGTTTCGCCATGTACCGGCAAATCGCCGTCAGTTTAGGTCTACGCTTCGTCGGTGTGGATCTTAAGCAAGAGGATTTCTCGCTCGACATGGACGCCATGCGCTCGGCCATCGCCGAACACGCGCCCAAGGCGATTTTCCTCGCCTATCCGAACAATCCCACTGGCAACGCCTTCGCCGACGCAGACATCCGGGAGATCCTGCGCATCGCGCCGGGACTGGTGGTGGTGGACGAAGCCTATGCGCCTTTCGCCGACGAAACCTTCCTGCCGGCCTTGGCGGATTTCCCCAATCTGCTGGTGATGCGCACCCTTTCCAAGCTCGGCCTGGCGGGTCTGCGGCTGGGTTTTCTGGTGGGCCATCCCGCCTGGATCGGGCAATTGGACAAGCTGCGCCTGCCTTACAATATCAATGTCCTGACGCAATTGACGGCGGAATTCGCGCTGTCCAAGCCAGCGGTTTTCGACAGTCAAATCGGCTGGATACGCCGCGACCGCGAGCAACTGGCGGCGCGCTTGCGCGAACTGCCGGTGCGGGTCTTCCCCAGCCAAGCGAACTTCCTGACTTTCCGCGTGCCGGAAAAAAGCGCCGACGAGGTTTTTGAAAAGCTGAAGCGGGCCGGTGTCCTAATAAAAAATTTAAGCCCTTCCGCTGGCTTGCTACGCGACTGCCTGCGTGTCACGGTAGGAACTTCAGAAGAAAATCAACAATTTGTGGAAGCCCTGCGGGCTATCCTCAAACCTTGGGAGGGCGCTTCCAGTTGACTCCCCTCGTCGGCAGGGAAAAAGGCTCATTGTTTCGGCCCAAGGAAGTTCCTACAATACAAACAAATAAACAAACCGTTCACGAAACACAAACAACGATAAAAACCCTTAAGGTTTGCGCAGGAGAATACTAAAATGAGTGACAATGTCGTGGACCCCGGCAGACGCTGGTTCCTGACCAAGGCGGCGGCGGCGGTTGGGGCAGCGGGCACGGTTTTCGCCGCAACCCCGTTCATCTCCTCCCTGCAACCTAGCGAGAAGGCTCAAGCCGCCGGCGCACCGGTCGAAGTCGATATCGCCAAGTTGGAGCCTGGTCAAATTATCCGCGTCATGTGGCGGGGCAAGCCCGTCTGGATCGTCCAGCGCACGGCGGAAGCCTTGCAGGCCCTGCCAAGCCTGGACGCCAAGCTGCGTGACCCGGGCTCCGAAGAGTCGGAGCAGCCCGAATCGGCGCACAACGCCTATCGTGCCATCAAACCGGAAATCCTGGTGGCCTTGGGCATCTGCACCCACCTGGGCTGTTCGCCGACCTACCGGCCGGAAGTGGCCCCTGCCGATCTTGGCCCGGAATGGAAGGGCGGCTTCTTCTGCCCTTGCCATGGCTCCTTCTTTGACCTCGCAGGCCGCGTCTACAAGGGCGTGCCCGCGCCGAGGAACCTGGATATTCCACCCCACCAGTATCTCAGCGATACGCGCCTTCTAATCGGAGAGAATGCCTGATGGCCTCAGAAAACGACAAATCCCTATTGGGATGGATTGACGAACGTTTCCCGCTCAGCTCCTTTGTGAGCGAGCATCTGGTCAAATATTACGCGCCGAAGAATTTCAACTTCCTCTATTTCTTCGGCTCCTTGGCGCTGTTGGTGCTTGTCCTGCAAATCGTCACCGGCATCTGGCTGACCATGAATTACAAGCCGGACGCCAAGTTGGCTTTCGACTCGGTCGAATACATCATGCGCGATGTCAGTTGGGGCTGGCTGATCCGCTATTTGCATTCGACCGGCGCCTCGGCCTTTTTCATCGTCGTCTACCTGCACATGTTCCGCGCCTTGTTTTACGGTTCGTTCAAAAAGCCGCGTGAACTGGTCTGGCTATTCGGCATGGTGATCTTCCTGCTGTTGATGGCGGAAGCCTTCATGGGCTATCTGTTGCCTTGGGGGCAAATGTCTTTCTGGGGTGCGCAGGTCATTATCTCCCTGTTCAGCGCGATTCCTGTGTTCGGCGAAGATCTGGCCTTGCTCATTCGCGGCGACTATGTCATCGCCGACGCCACTTTGAACCGTTTCTTCGCCTTCCATGTCATCGCTGTTCCCTTGGCGCTGGCCGGGTTGGTGGTTCTGCACTTGGTTGCTCTGCACACGGTGGGATCGAATAACCCCGACGGCATAGAAATCAAAAAGAACAAAGACGAAAACGGCATCCCCCGGGACGGCATACCCTTTCATCCTTACTACACAGTCAAGGATTTGTTTGGCGTTGCCGTGTTCTTGCTGGTTTTTGCTTTCATCGTGTTTTACACGCCGGAATTTGGCGGATATTTCCTGGAACATCCGAACTTCGAGCCGGCCGATGCCATGCGGACGCCCGAGCACATTGCCCCGGTGTGGTATTTCGCGCCGTTTTATTCGGTCTTGCGCGCCGTCCCTGACAAGCTTGGCGGCGTCATTGCCTTTGCCAGTTCGGTGGTGATACTGTTCTTCTTGCCATGGTTGGATCGTTGCGAGGTCAAGTCGATACGCTATCGCAGCGGCTTATTCAAAACCGCCTTGTTCGTGTTTATCGTCAGCTTTCTTGGGCTAGGTGTACTCGGCACCCTGCCGGCGACGCCAACGGCCACGATATTCGCACGCATCTTTTCCGTCTTGTATTTTCTCTTCTTCCTGTCCTTGCCGCTTTACTCCGGCAAAGAAAAAACCAAGCCGGTTCCAGAAAGGTTGACCCACGCGATTATCCCGCTGGCAGAACGGCAAGGCTGGCTTTGGGATTGGGTGCGCGGCTTCTTGGCCTGGATTGTGGCCACCGAAGCGTACCGGCGACTGCGGGATGTCATCTGCGGTTACTTGGAAAAATTCAAAAAGACCTGCTGCAAATCACACCCATGAAAACATTTATCGCGCTTGTATTTCTTGCCTTGTCGTTTGGTGCGCAAGCGGCGGAAGGCACTTTGCCCTTGGAAAAAGCGGATGTCGATGTGTTCGAATTGGAATCCGTGCGCCGGGGGGCCGGCTATTTTGTCGATTACTGCATGAGTTGCCATTCGATCAAGCATCTGCGCTATTCCCGCCTGGGGCGAGACTTGAAAATGTCGGATGCAGACCTTCGCAAGGATGTCATGCCGGACGGAGCCAAAGTCCATGAAAGCCTGTTGACCTCGTTTAGCCCCGACGACGCGGTGAAATGGTTTGGCGTCGCACCGCCCGACCTTTCCCTGGTCGCCCGCGCCCGCGGCCCCAACTGGCTGTACAGTTACCTGAAAGGATTTTACCTGGATTCGTCCCCGACCCGGCCGACCGGCGTGAACAACGCCTATTTCAAAGATGTCGCCATGCCCAATGTGTTTTGGGACTTACAAGGACTGCAAAAGCCGGTTTACACCATAGAGGACGGCAAAGAAGTCCTCGAACGGCTGGAGAACGTCGGCGGCGGAAAATTGAGCCCCAAAGAATTCGACCAGGCGATGTTGGATTTGGTCAATTTCCTGGTCTATGCGGCGGAGCCTGCGCAATATGACCGCCTGAGCTTGGGCAAGTACGTCATTTTTGTGCTGCTCATCCTCGCCGTCATCCTTTTCAAGCTCAAGAAAGAGTATTGGAAGGACATTAAATAAGCATTTCATGCTAGAATGACCCCCGGTGCCAACGCCAGAATCTACCGGCGCTTGCCCGGGGGCTCACGTCTACTGCCACCTGTTCGGCATTGATCCGAAACCACCCCCCTGTTCCCGGAATGCGGCGTTTAGCGTCAAAGCAACCGAGTCCGTTTCCTTATGTTACCCGTGAGGTGTTGAGCGTGGCAACTGCCGCCAGTCGCAAATCCGTGATGACTTTGTTCTGTTCACCCACATGCGCTTATAGCCACAGGGCGCGTTTCGTGCTCTTGGAAAAAGGGATCGCGGCAGATGTGGAATATGTCGATGTCAACCACCCCCCCGAGGACTTGCTCGAACTGAATCCTTATGGGACCACCCCGACCATGGTGGACCGGGATTTGGTACTCTATGATTCCAGAATCATCATGGAATACTTGGACGAACGCTTTCCCCACCCGCCGTTGCACCCCATGGATCCGGTGTCCCGCGCCCGCGCCCGCATGATGGTGCATCGCATCGATCAAGACTGGTACAGCCTGCTGGAAGAGATCGAAAGAACCCCTGACAAGAAGGCCGGCAAGCCTCGCAAAATGTTGCGGGAAAGCCTGGTCGCCGCGATTCCAGTGTTCGCCGCCCGGTTGTATTTTTTGTCCGATGAATTTTCTCTGGTCGATTGCGTGGTCGGCCCCTTGCTGTGGCGTCTGCCTATGCTCGGCGTCGATTTGCCTAAACAGGCTGAACCGATTAAATCCTATGCAGCCCGCCTGTTCGAGCGCGAGGGCTTTCAACTCAGCTTGAGCGAACAAGAGCGCGAATACACCAGCCTTATCGACACGCCCTCAGTCTAATGTCCTCGTTGAAGCCTTATTTAATTCGCGCCGTTTATGATTGGTGCGTCGACCAAGACCTGACGCCCTACTTGCTAGTGAACGCACAGGCAAGCGAGGTGCTTGTCCCCCGGCAATCCGTGCAGGAAGATGGGCGCATCGTTCTCAATTTAAAACCGCAAGCGGTGCATAATTTGTCTTTGGGAGACCAAAAGATCGAATTCAACGCCCGCTTCGGCGGTAGACCTATGCAAGTGAAAATCCCCTTGTCCGCAGTGTTGGCTATTTATGCGCGGGAAAACGGCCAAGGCATGGTGTTTGACGGAAACGAGGAAGGCGAGCCTCCCACGCCCCCCCCTGCTGATGCCGATGATTCCAAACCACCGTCCAAGCCACGTCCAGCGCTAAAAGTAGTGAAATAGTTTCCATTGGCAATTTCTTCTGGCTATCCCGCCAGTTTGAAAGGACTGAACAATGAAAAAGCAAAAAGTATTGTTTGTCTGCATGGGCAATATCTGCCGCTCGCCTACCGCCGAGGGCGTGTTTCGGAAATTGGTGCGGGAGAAGGGCGTCGAGCATTGGTTTGAAATCGACTCGGCAGGCACCCACGCCTATCATGTCGGCAACCCTCCCGACGCGCGGGCACAAAAGACCGCCCAGGCCCGGGGCATTGACTTAAGCGACCTCCGCGCCCGCCAAGTGTCCCACAGCGACTTCGAATCTTTCGACCATATTCTGGTTATGGATCGGCAGAATCTCGACACCCTCTTGTTCGTCTGCCCCAGGACTCACGCCCATAAATTGAAGTTGTTCTTGGAGTATGCCCCCGCCTTGAAAATCGCCGAAGTTCCCGACCCCTACTATGGCGGCGACAAGGGATTTGAGAAGGTGTTGGACATGGTGGAAAAAGCCGCATTGGGGTTTTTGGAGTCCGTGCGGCGGGATGCGCTGAATTGAAAGCGGCAAGGTTTGGCCTTCGCCATACCCAGGCGGGGCTCCATCGTTCCGACAAGCGCTAAACCCTCGGGCGCAAAGGATGCACGCCCAATTTGCCCGGTCGCGCTACATGCCTATACAAATTGTTGGCCGTGGGTTTAATCAGTTGGCCTGCGCTTGATTTTCATCTTAGGTACGAACTTATTCGCACAATCAACGGCTTAATGCGAATAAACGCGCATCTGCAATCTCGGCCAAGCGATTCGACCCACCACCCCGGTTTTTACTTCCGCCAAAACGTTGGCGTGAACACCACGAAAGCCGTCAGTATCTCCACCCGCCCAAGAAACATCGCCACGGTGCAAATCCAAGTCTGAAAGTCACTAAGCGCAGCGTAGGTCGTCGCGGGGCCTACGTCCCCCAAGCCGGGGCCTGCGTTGTTGAGACAGGAGACGATGGCGGAGAAGGCGCTCACAAAATCCAAGCCGCTGGCCACCAGGACTAGGCTGAGTAGGACGATGCTCATGAAGTAGACGAAAATAAAACCCAGCACGGCAAGCTGGACGTGGGATTGCACAATCATCTTGCCGAGCTTGACCGGGTGCAACGCTGTTGGATGCGTCAGCAAAAACATCTGCGCCCGGCTTTGTTTTTCCAGCATCAAGGTGCGCATCATCTTGATGCCGCCGCCGGTGGAGCCGGTGCAGACAGTGACGCAGGCCAGGAAAAGCATCCACAGCGGGGCGAAAATCGGCCAGCGGGCGTAGTCCGTGTTGGAAAAACCGCAATCGGTGGCGATGGAAATGACGTTGAAGGCGGCGTAGCGCAGGGAAATCCAGAAGTCGGGGTAGATATCTTGTTGGAGCAGAAAGCCCGCCAGCCCTAGGCAGCTTCCCAGGATCAAGGTCAGGTAAGGCTTGGCCTCGACATCGTAGCGGTAGGGGGCGAGGCTGCGGTTGCGCACGGCAAGGAAGTGGGTGGCAAAATTCATCCCCGACAACAGCATGAAAACCATCAGCACGCCTTCGATGGCCGGCGAGTCGAAGAAGCGGACGTTGGCGTCATGGGTGGAGAAGCCGCCTAGCCCCAGTGTGGAAAAAGCATGGCAGATGGCGTCGAACCAATCCATACCGGCCACTTTCAGCGACAGGATGCAAGCCAGCGTCAACCCGGCGTAAATGCTCCACAGGTTTTTCGCGGTTTCGGCGATGCGCGGGGTCAGTTTACTGTCTTTCATCGGCCCCGGCGTCTCCGACATGAACACCTGCCGTCCGCCGACGCCTAAGATTGGCAGGATGGCGACGGCGAGGACGATGATGCTCATGCCGCCTAGCCAATGCAGCTCGTGCCGCCAGAGATTGATGGCGGGCGGCAAATTGTCCAAGCCGGCCAGCACGGTCGCGCCGGTCGTGGACAGCCCGGACATGGCTTCAAAATAGGCGTCGGTGAACGACAGATCTGGCTGGTAGGCCAGCAAGGGCAGGGCGGAAATCGCCGCCATGCCGCTCCAGGCCAACAGCACTAGCAGAAAGCCGTCTTTGGCTTTGAGCTCGCGGCGGTGGTCTTTGGAGAGCAGCCACATGACGCCACCCAAGGCGAAGGTAATCAGCCAGTCTTTGACGAACAGCATGGTGGTGCCGTCGTGGTAGATCAAGGCGGTCAGCAGGGGCAGCGTGTAGGCCGCGCTGAAAACCATGAGCATGAGGCCGAATACCCGGGCAAGAGAAAACAGTCTAATCATGTTTATCCGTGGCTGGGGGCTGGCGTTGGGAGGGATTCGAAAGACGGGGGGATGTGGCTGCTGCCCGGCTTCCCCGCCTTGCGCAATTGCGGCGGCGGGGAAAGATGGGCGGATTAGCGGGGCAGCTCGGATGAGCCCATGAGGAATTCGTCCACCGCGCGGGCGGCCTGGCGGCCTTCGCGGATGGCCCAGACCACCAGCGATTGGCCGCGGCGCATGTCGCCCGCGCTGAACACTTTCGGCAGCGAGGTTTGGTAGTCGACGGTGTCGGCCTTGACGTTGCCGCGCTCGTCCAAGTCTAGCCCAAGCTCCTTCAACAGGCCGTCTTGCACCGGGTGCAAGAAGCCCATGGCGAGGAATACGCGCTCGGCTTTAATGCTGAACTCGCTGCCGGGAATTTCGTTCATGACCCAGCGGCCGCCTTCGTTCTTCCATTCCACGCGGATGCAGTTCGCCTGTTTGACTTCGCCGTTTTCGCCCTCGAAAGATTTCGTGGCGACGCAATAGTCGCGGTCGCAGCCTTCTTCCTGGGAGGAGGAAGTCCGTTGCTTGTTAGGCCACAGCGGCCAGGTCAGCCCTTTGTTTTCTTTGGCCGGCGGCTGCGGCAGGATTTCAATCTGGGTGACATGGGCGGCGCCTTGGCGGATGGAGGTGCCGATGCAGTCGGAGCCGGTGTCGCCGCCGCCGATGACGAGGACGTGCTTGCCCTCGGCGCTGATGCCTGCGCTTTCGGGGATCTTGTCGCCGGCATTGCGCTTGTTTTGCTGCGGCAGGAAATCCATCGCGAAATGCACGCCGTTGAGGTCGCGGCCCGGAATGGGCAGATCACGCGGCTTTTCTGAGCCGCCGGCCAGCACCACGGCGTCGTATTCGTCCAGCAGGCTCTGCGCCGGGATGTCCTTGCCGATATGGCTGTTCGGGCGGAAGGTGACGCCCTCGGCTTGCATCTGCGCCATGCGGCGGTCGATGGTGTGTTTTTCCATTTTGAAATCGGGGATGCCGTAGCGCATCAAGCCGCCGATGCGGTCGTTTTTCTCGAAAACCACCACGGCATGGCCGGCGCGCGCCAGTTGCTGGGCGCAGGCCAGGCCGGCCGGGCCGGAGCCGACGACGGCGACGCGCTTGCCGCTGCGGCGTTGTGGCGTCTGCGGCTTGATCCAGCCGTTTTCCCAGCCCTTGTCGATGATCGAGCATTCGATGGACTTGATCGTGACCGGCTGGTCGTCAATGTTCAATGTGCAAGCCGCTTCGCAGGGGGCGGGACAGATGCGGCCGGTGAATTCGGGGAAATTGTTGGTGCTGTGCAGCACTTCCAAGGCTTCCTGCCATTTGTTCTGGTAAACCAGGTCGTTCCAATCGGGGATGATGTTGTTGATCGGGCAGCCGTTGTGGCAGTAAGGAATGCCGCAATCCATACAGCGCGCGCCCTGTTTGCCAGCTTCCTCGTCGGTCAAGGCGATGACGAATTCCCGGTAGTGATGAATACGCTCTTCGACAGGGCGGTATTTTCTGTCCTTGCGGGAGATTTCCATGAATCCGGTGGGTTTGCCCATGCTGTGTTGCCTCTGTGTCGTGTTCTTTATTGTCTGAAGCCGTCGCGTCCTGGCCGTCTGCCGGGGTCGGCAATAAAACGGGGAAGCAGTTAAGTGGCTTCCCCGCAGGTCGGGCTTGTGGCAGTGGTGGTTAGTGGCGTATTTCCGCTAGTTTCTGGACGGCCTGCATTTTTTCCAGTGCTTTCTTGTAATCAACTGGCATGACCTTCACGAAGCGGGGCAGGTAGCTTGCCCAGTTGTCCAGGATGCGGCGGGCGTGTAGGCTCCCGGTGTAGCGGGCGTGGCGCTCGATCAAATGGCGCAGCCGTTTGGCGTCACCGTTGGTCATGTCGTGCATGATGTCCACTAGCCCATGGCTTTCCAGGTCGTCGCCGTTCTGGTCGAGGAGCTGCGAAGCGGCGTTTTCCTCGGGGATGGGCTCCAATTCCACCATGGACAGGTTGCAGCGGCGCTCAAAGTCGCCGCTTTCGTCCAGCACATAGGCGACGCCGCCCGACATGCCCGCGGCGAAATTGCGGCCGGTGTAGCCGAGCACGACCACGACGCCGCCGGTCATGTACTCGCAACCATGGTCGCCGACGCCTTCCACCACGGCGATGGCCCCGGAGTTGCGCACGGCGAAGCGCTCGCCGGCCACGCCCCGGAAATAACATTCGCCGCTGATCGCGCCATACAGCACGGTGTTGCCGACGATGATGTTTTCCTCGGGCTTGATCGGGCAATCCGCCGGGGGCCGTATCACGATGCGCCCGCCGGACAAGCCCTTGCCGACATAGTCATTGCCTTCGCCCTGTAGCTCCACGCTGACGCCGGCGGCGAGGAACGCGCCGAAGCTTTGTCCCGCCGTGCCTTTGGCAAGGATCGAAATCGTGTCCTCGGGCAAGCCTTTGTGGCCGTAGCGCTTGGCGACTTCGCCGGACAGCATCGCGCCAAACGTGCGGTTGAAGTTGCGCACGCCGGTTTCGATCTGCACCGGCTTGCCTTCTTCCAACGCCAGGCGGGCTTGTTCGATCAGCTTGTGATCCAGCGCTTTGTCCAGTTCATGGTCTTGGCGCTCGGAGTTGTACAGCGCGACCTCCGGGCCGGCGACCGGCTTGTGCAGGATCTTGCTGAAGTCGATCTTCGAGGCTTTCCAGTGGTTGATCGCCCGGTTCATGTCCAGCTTTTCGGAGCGTCCGATCATTTCGTTGACGGTGCGGAAGCCTAATTGAGCCATGATCCCGCGCAGTTCTTCGGCGACGAAGAAGAAAAAATTCACGACGTGCTCGGGCTGGCCGGTGAAGCGCTTACGCAGTTCCGGGTCTTGCGTGGCGACGCCGACGGGGCAGGTGTTCAGATGGCATTTGCGCATCATGATGCAGCCTTCGACGATCAGCGGGGCGGTGGCGAAGCCGACTTCGTCCGCGCCGAGCAAGAACGCAATCGCCACGTCGCGGCCTGAGCGCACGCCGCCGTCGGCCTGCACGGCGATGCGGCCGCGCAGCTTGTTCAGCACCAGCGTCTGGTGGGTTTCGGCCAGGCCGATTTCCCAGGGCAGACCGGCATGTTTGATCGAGGTGATCGGGCTCGCGCCGGTGCCGCCGTCATAGCCGGCTATCGTCACATGGTCGGCGTGGGCTTTCGCGACACCGGCGGCGACCGTGCCGACGCCGATTTCCGACACCAGCTTGACGCTGATGCGCGCCTGCGGGTTGACGTTTTTCAGGTCATGGATAAGCTGCGCCAGATCCTCGATGGAGTAAATATCATGGTGCGGTGGCGGTGAAATCAAACCGACGCCGGGCGTGGAGTGGCGCACCTTGGCGATGACTTCGTCCACTTTGTGGCCCGGCAACTGGCCGCCTTCGCCAGGCTTCGCGCCTTGCGAGATTTTGATTTGGATGTCGTCGGCATTCACCAGGTATTCGGCGGTGACGCCGAAACGGCCCGAAGCCACTTGCTTGATCGCCGAGCGCATCGAATCGCCGTTTGCCATCGGTTTGAAGCGCTCCGACAGCTCGCCGCCTTCGCCGGTGTTGGATTTGCCGCCGATGCGGTTCATCGCAATCGCCATCGTCGTGTGCGCTTCCCAGGAAATCGAGCCGAACGACATCGCCCCGGTGGCGAAGCGCTTGACGATCTCTTTGGCAGGTTCGACTTCGTCCAACGGTACCGGCTCGGCGTCGAATTGGAACGCCATCAGGCCGCGCAGCGTCAGCAGGCGCTCGTTTTGCTCGTTGACCAGCCGGGCGTATTCGGCGTAGGTCTTGGCGTCATTGGCGCGGGTGGCGTGTTGCAGCTTGGAAATGGTCTCCGGCGTCCACATATGGTTTTCGCCGCGTATCCGGTAAGCGTATTCGCCGCCGACATCCAGCGAGTTTTTGTACAGCGGCGCGTCGCTGAACGCCAAACGATGGCGCAGCACGGTTTCTTGGGCAATTTCGGTCAGACCGGCTCCGCCCGTGGTGCTGCTGGCCCCGGTGAAATAATGGTCGAGGAAGTCCTGCGCAAGGCCGATGGCGTTGAAGATTTGCGCGCCGCAATAGGACTGGTAGGTGGAAATGCCCATTTTCGACATGATCTTCAGCAGGGCTTTGCTGACCGCTTTGATGTAGCGCTTGTGGATTTCGTCTTCGGCCAGCTTCTCCGGCAGGGTTTCGCGCAGATGCGACAGCGTGTCGAACGCCAGATAGGGGTTGACCGCTTCCGCGCCATAGCCGGCCAGCAGGGCGAAATGATGCACTTCGCGGGCTTCGCCGCTTTCGACGACCAGGCCGACTTTGGTGCGCAAGCCGGTGCGGGTCAGATGGTAATGCACCGCAGAAGTCGCCAGCAGCGCCGGGATCGCGACAAAATCCGCGTCCATCTGCCGGTCGGACAGCACGAGGATGTTATAGCCGTCATGCACGGCTTGCTCGGCTTGGGCGCACAGCGACTTCAACGCGGGTTCCATGCCGGACGCGCCGGTGTCTGCCGCGTAGCAGATGCTCAGGTTCTTGGTTTTGAACGCGCCGGCCGTGCGGGTCTCAATGCGGCGGATTTTCTCCACATCCTTGTTGCTGAGGATGGGCTGATGCACTTCCAGGCGCTTATTGGTGCCGCCATCCGTCAGGCCAAACAAGTTCGGGCGCGGGCCGATGTGCGATACCAAGGACATGACCAATTCCTCGCGGATTGGGTCGATGGCCGGGTTGGTGACCTGGGCGAAGCCTTGCTTGAAATAATCGTAGAGCAGGCGAGGGCGGTTGGATAACACCGCCAGCGCGGCGTCAATGCCCATCGAGCCGACCGGCTCCTGGCCGGTCAAGGCCATCGGTTGCAGGAAAAATTTGATATCCTCTTGCGTATAGCCGAAGGCTTGTTGCGCGTCCAGCAGCGTCTTTTCGTCCGGGGCCATCGCCGCGACTTCGGCCGGCAGGCTTTCCAGATGAATCTGCGCTTGATCCACCCATTGCTGGTAAGGTGCGCGCCCCGACAGTTCCGCCTTGATTTCGGCGTCGTCGATGATGCGGCCTTTTTCCAAGTCGATCAGGAACATCTTGCCCGGCTGCAAACGCCATTTTTTGATGATCTTGCTCTGCGGAATCTCCAGCACGCCCATTTCCGACGCCATCATCACATGGTCGTCGTCGGTGATGAGGTAGCGGGCAGGCCGCAGGCCGTTGCGGTCTAGGGTCGCGCCGATTTGGCGTCCGTCGGTGAAAGCCACGGCGGCGGGGCCGTCCCAAGGTTCCATCAAGGCCGAATGGTATTCATAGAAAGCGCGGCGCTTCTCGTCCATCAGCGGGTTGCCGGCCCAGGCTTCCGGGATCAGCAGCATCATCGCGTGGACCAGCGAATAGCCACCGGCGACCAGCAGTTCCAAGGCATTGTCGAAGCAGGCCGAGTCGGACTGGCCGTCGGCTATCAGCGGCCAAATCTTGCCCAGATCCTCGCCCAGCAATTCTGAGGACATGGAATAGCGGCGCGCCGCCATCCAGTTGACATTGCCGCGCACAGTGTTGATTTCGCCGTTGTGGGCGATCATGCGGAACGGATGGGCCAGATCCCAGGTCGGGAAGGTGTTGGTCGAGAAGCGCTGATGCACCAGGGCCAAGGCTGAAACCATCGACTCGTCGGCCAGATCCAGGTAATACGAGCCAACCTGGTCGGCCAGCAGCATGCCCTTGTAAATCAATGTGCGTGAGGAGAACGACGGCAGATAGAACGCCTTGCCTTCAGATAGGCCCAAATCGCGTACCGCGTTTTCGGCTTGCTTGCGGATCACGAACAGCTTGCGCTCGAAGGCGTCCTGATCCTTCACATTGGCGCCTTGGCCGATGAAGATTTGGCGGACGACAGGTTCCACCGCCTTGACCGACTCGCCCAGCCCTACATTGCTCACCGGCACATCGCGCCAGCCGAGCACGGCCTGGCCTTCGCCCTCGATAAATTCGACCAGGATGTTCTGGCATTTCGTCCGCTCGGCGGCGTCGTCTGGCAGGAACACCATGCCCACGCCATACTCGCCTGCGGGCGGCAAGGCAATGCCCAGCTTGGCGGCTTCGGCGCGGAGGAAGGCGTCCGGCGTTTGAATCAAGATGCCCGCGCCGTCACCCGCCAGAGGGTCTGCCCCCACGGCACCCCGGTGGGTCAAGTTTTTGAGCAGCTCCAAACCTTGCTGGATGATATTGTGGCTCTTGACGCCCTTGATGTGGGCGATGAAACCGACGCCGCAAGCGTCGTGTTCGTTGATCGGGTCGTACAGACCCTGCTTGGCGGGTACAGTGCTGTGGCTCATTTTTTTACCTCGTTCGGCTTCGGCCAGTGGGGAAAATCCTATCCATTAGCATCTCGTTAGACCGGGAAAATCCGCTTGTGTGCCGCATAGACGGCTACCTTGCTCGCTCCTGCGAAATCAAGCTGTTGTTTTTTATTTAATTATTGCCTAGGCGGCAAAGCCTGCCACTGTGCAAATGGTGCGTGAATATAGGGAATCCGGCCAAACTTTTCAAGCATTTGCTGAATAGCCTGCCTAAGTCCCCCGGCAGTCATGAAAGGATAAACCGGACGCGGCACGCTGGCGAGCGCAAAGATGCTTAGGCCGGGGCAATCTTTTTAATTTATTATTCACTGTTTTGAATACTCGCATCACGGGTAGGGGCTTGGAGAAACGCTATGAACGAACATTATGATGTGCTGATTGTCGGCGGCGGCATGGTCGGCGCGACACTGGGGTGCGGATTGGGCGGCAGCGCCCTGCGCGTGGCCGTGCTGGAAGACGCCCCGCCGCCGCCTTTCGAGGCCGGGCAAGCCCACGACCTGCGCGTCTCGGCAGTCAGCATCGCCTCGGCCAGCATTATCAAAACCGTGGGTGCCTGGCCCGGCATCGTGGCGCGGCGGTTTTGCCCGTTCCGGCGCATGCGGGTGTGGGAGGATAGGGGCGACGTGGAATTTCGCAGCGAAGACATCAACGAACCCTTGCTGGGCTATATCGTCGAAAATCGCGTCATCCAGCAGGCTTTGCTGGATCGCCTGAAGGACTTTGACAATGTCGATTTTCTCTGCCCCGTGAAAACCCGCGCCATCGACTATGCGCCGGGGCAGTCGGTCGTCACGCTGGAAGACGGGCGCATCCTCACCGGCCGCTTGCTGGTCGCCGCCGACGGCGGCTATTCCCGCGTCCGCCTGGCCGCGGGACTGGGCGTGCATAATTGGGACTACGAGCAGCACGCCTTGGTGCTGACCGTGGAGACCGCCTATGGCCAGCAAGACATCACCTGGCAGCAATTCACCCCCACCGGCCCCTTGGCCTTCCTGCCCTTGGACGGGCCGAACGCCTCGCTGGTCTGGTACAACACGCCGCAAGAGGTCAAACGCCTCAAAGCCCTGCCTGACGAGGCCTTGTTACAGCAATTAAGAGCGACTTTCCCGGCGCTGCTCGGTGAAATCGTCCGCATCACCGCGCGCGGCAGCTTTCCGCTGCGCCGCCAACACGCCCAGCATTACACCAAAGAAGGCGTGGCGCTGATCGGCGACGCCGCGCACATGATCCATCCTCTGGCCGGCCAAGGCGTCAACATCGGCCTGCTGGACGCCGCCGCGCTGGCCGAAGTGCTGCTGGCCGCGAAAAAAGCTTCCAAAGACATCGGCGCGGCGCCGGTTTTGCTCGACTACGAAAAAATGCGCCGCCAGAACAACCTATTGATGATGACCACGATGGATTTGTTCTACCGCGTCTTCGGCAACGCCCATCTGCCGGTGAAGCTGCTGCGCAATATCGGCCTGGGGCTGGCCGAACGCCTGTTCCCGGCGAAGAAGCTGGCGATGAAATATGCCATGGGGCTGGGCGGGGCTTTGCCGAGATTGGCTAAGGGGGAGGCGATTGTTAGGTAGTTAGACGGCCATCAACCGCTCCGCTTATGGCGCGGCGGGTAGCGGCGTTCCAGATCGTCGAGAAACCGTCCGACCTGCTTCATACTGCCGGCGAAGGTTTTAGGGGCGCGGCGCTCCAGCCAGGATTCCATGCGCTGGCCCACGCTAGGCCACAGAATCAAAGCGCCCGTAACCCAAAACGGCGTGCCGAAGACGCCGGGCGCGATTTCGCCGACGAGGCCCGCCGTGACCAAAAGCCAGCCGACATCGCGGGGCATGTGGCTGATGCGGCGCAAGGCTTTCTTGGCGGTTTTAGGCGTGGCTGGCGTGGAATCGGCAGGCGGCAGCGGCTGGGAATGAATCATGGCGTGTCTCAAGCGTTGATAAGGCCGAATGGCCGCGCCAGCATCGCTAAGTTTTGTTACGCCGCGATGACTTGATGTCCCGCACCGCCCGGCCATCAGGTTTACTCCCGCCTTGCTTGGCCGGGGCAATGCGGATACATCAAGCGTTTGGCCCGTCTTGCCCTAAATCCGGCTCGCCGACATGGCGCAGCATATGTGTGCGGGTTGCATCGCGCAGTTTAATCATCGTCTGCCACGCATCGGCTTCCTGCCCCTGCCGCACTGGCGATGGCGCAAGCGGCTGGCCGACGGCCAGGCTGATGATGCCGGGGCGTGGGAACCAGCTTCCAGCCCGTAGCATCGAGCGGGTGCCGCGCAAGGCGACGGGAATAACCGGCACGCCGGCTTCCACGGCGGCGGCAAACGCGCCTAGATGGAATGGCATCAAACCCGGACGGCGGGTAAACGTGCCTTCCGGGAAAAACGCCAAGGGCTGGCCTTGGCGCAAGGTTTCAGCCAGCCTTCTGGCGTCGCGGGCACCCTGCTCCGCGTCAAAGCGTTCGACGAATTCCGTGCCGATCCGCCGCAACGCCGGGCCTAGCAGGCGGTTGCGCCCCAATTCCGCCTTGGCGACAAAAACGAGCCGACACGGCATCCCGGCGGTCAGCGCGTACACGTCGAGATAGCTGGCATGGTTGGCGACCAGCACGAACGGCTGGCCCGGCGGCGGCAAGTTTTCCAGGCCATGAACCGTCAAAGGCGTGCGCGTCGCCCATTGCATCAGGCGTATGCTGGCGCGCATGAAGCGCCAACGGCTAGGCAGAGAAGGCAAGGCCATCGCCGAACCCCAAACGAAAGGCGCGAGCAAGCCGAACACGCTCCAGGCATAAGCCGCAAACAGCCATTCCCGCGTCTTCAGCCCGCCGCGCCTAGGCCATTCGCTGAGGCTTTCCAGCAGCAAATCCGCATAAGGCAGCCAGCTTGAGCGCCGAGCCTTGGCCGTTTCGCCGCGTTCGTAAGCGGCACGCAGCGCCGCCCGGCGCACCTTGCCGCTGGAGGTTTTCAACACGGCTCCGGGCGGGGCGAGCACGATATCGTCGGGTGGCTCGCCGAGCAAATCCGTCACCCTAGCGCGGATTTTGTCCCGCAAGGCTTGCGCCGGGGCGGCTTCCAGCCGGCGGGTTTCCGCCAGCACGATAAGCCGTTCGGTGCCTGAAGCCGCGTCAACGCCGCCAAACACCGCCACGCCGTCTTTGCGCACGCCGTCGATTTCGCCGACCGCCTGCTCCACTTCTTGCGGATAGATGTTGCGCCCGGCGCGGATGACGAGGTCTTTGCCGCGCCCGGTCAGGTACAGCTCGCCGCCGGCCAGGTAGCCAAGATCGCCGCTGTCCAGCCAGTCACCATGAAACAAAGCGCGGGTGTGTTCGCGGTCGCGGAAATAGCCGCTGGTGGAGGAGGGGCCGCGAAATTCGATGCGGCCTAGGCGGCGTTCGGGCAACTCACGGCCGGCCTCGTCAACTGCGCGGATTTGATGCCCCGGCAAGGGCAGGCCGCAGGCGACGAAGCGCAGGGCGTTGGCGTCGCCTGCGTCGGCGGGCGTCGCCAACCCCAGGCCGCTGAAGGCGTCGCGCCGGACGCGGTCGATCAACAGTCCTCGGTTTAGCGGCGGGAAGCTCAAGCCGACGGAGGATTCGGCCAGTCCGTACACCGGCATCATCGCCTTGGGGTTGAGGCCATAAGGCTGGAAGCGTTCGACGAAGCGCTCGACGGTTTCCGGCACCACCGCCTCTGCGCCGTTGAAGGCGACGCGCCAGCACGACAAGTCCAGCCCGGCGACATCCTTGTCCTCCAGCCGCCGCAGGCAGGTTTCGTAGCCGAAATTGGGCGAGGCCGACAAAGTGCCGCGATAGCGGTGGATGGCTTGCAGCCAGCGTTGCGGCCTGGAAATGAAACTCAGCGGCGGCATCACCACCAAGGGCATCGCATGGTAAAGACTGCCCAGCCAGGCACCGATTAGCCCCATGTCATGGTACAGCGGCAGCCAACTGACGAACACATCGTCCGGCGTTGCGCCCACCGCCACGCCCATGGCGCGAATATTAGCCAACAGGTTGGCGTGGGTCAGCACCACGCCTTTGGGATTGCCGGTGCTGCCCGACGTGTATTGCAGAAAGGCGATGTCTTCGGCTTTGACGGACGGCGGGGCGTGGCGACCGGCTGCCGCCGCCAGCTCTTCGACGGTGACGACCCGCGCCAGGCTGCCCACCAGCGAGCGCAGCAAGTTCGCATGGCGTTTGCCTTCGGCCACGGTAATCAGCACCGCCGCTGCGCAATTGCGCAGAATCGCCACGCAGCGGCGCAGATGCTCTTCCAATTGCGACAGGCGCGGCGGTGGATACATCGGCACCGGAATTCCGCCGGCCAGCAGCACGCCGAGAAAACTGAAAAAATAGCCGGGGCTGGTCGGCAGCATGATGGCTACGGCCTCGCCAGGCCGCACACCGGCCGCTTGCAGGCCGCAAGCCACTTGGGCGGCTTTGGCCTGCAACTGGGCATAGCTCAAGGTGTCGCCGTCGTCCTCGTCGCTGTAGAAACGGATATGCGGGCGGTCGGGGTGCTGTTGGATGTGCCAGTCCATGGTTTGCAACAAGGTTTCGGCACTCAGCGGCGCGGCTTCGCCGCCGGCCCACACCAGATGTTCAACATCCAGCAGGCTAGATCCGGCGCTGGCCGGACGCGCCTGGATCAGCGCGCGCAACACGTCGCGCGGGGTTTCCGCTTCGGCGAACAGCCGCTCCGGCGGAACCACGCCAAAGTGCCGCTCGATGCGGTTCATCAGCTCCACCCGGCCCAGGCTGTCCAGCCCTAAATCCTTGTCCAGGTAACTGTCCAACGCAACGCCTTGCGGCGGCCGGCCCGGACGCAACTCGGCGACCAGGGTTTGCACCACGGACAACAAGGCGGCGACGGTTTGCTGGTCGTCTTGACGCGGCTCGGGTTCGTGCATATTAAAGCCTCTTAAAGCCTCGCTAGGGAAGGTTGCGATGGCTTGCGCAGCGCGGCGGCCTGGTCTAGGCAGCAGTAGACAAAACGCCAATGCAAGCCAATGCCGGTAATGACCGCGACATGGAACAGCTCATGGGGGCCGATGACGCCCGGCAGCAAAGCCGGCCCATGCAGGAAGTCGGCAACACCGCCTAGACTGTAGGCCAAGCCACTATAAAACAGCGGTTTGATGAAAGAAAATCCGAAGCGCCGCGCCAATAAAAATCCAGACAGCAGGCCACACCAGCCCAGCCCCAAATAAAAACTCAAGCCCAACCACTCGGGGATGCTGTCAAAGAAAATGACTTTCAGGGTGATGCCGGCAATCGCCAAAGCCCAGATCAGCGCCAACACGCCCCAGCGCCAAAAGCCAGTGAATAGAATGCCATGCACGGGGGTGAAGCTGCCTGCGATCAGCAAAAAGATGCCGGCGTGATCCAGTCTTTGCAATACCATGCGTCCGCTGCCGCCCGCCGCCAACAAGTGGTATACGCCGCTCATGGACAATAAAAACACGACGCTGAACGCGAAAATAGCTAGGGCGACGATGTCGCCCGCACGGCCACGCCCGCGCGCGATCAGGAAAAAAGCCAGCACGGCAAATGCCAGCGCGCCTACCAAGTGAACGATGGAGCTGAACGGGTCGGCGAAGCCGGGTAGGGAGTGGATAGGCATGGCGTCGTTTGTCGGCAACAGGGCAGGCCCGCATTAGCCGCTCGGCTCCAGTTTTTTCTGCCAAAACAGCGCAGAACCGGCCTGCGGGCTCAACTGGTAGGCCGCATAGCCGCACGCACGGTAAGCCGCCTGGGCGATACGGTTGCCTTCCAGTACTTCCAGCGTCAGTTTGCAGCAACCTAGCGCCAAGGCGATATCCTCGGCTTTCGACAATAGTTGCTTGGCGATGCCCCGTCCCCGATGGCTGCTGGTCACCATGATATCGTGAATGTTCAATAGCGGCTTGCAAGCGAAAGTCGAAAAACCTTCAAAGCAAATCGCCAGGCCAACCGGCTGGCCTTGCTCGAAGGCCAAAATCACATAAGCGCCCGCTCGTTTACCCAGCTCGGCGGCCAGGTTGGCCTTGGCAAAAGCCGGCAATTCACAACGCCCGCCCATCTCGTCTAGCGCGTATTCATTGAGCAGCCGCACCATGGCTTCGGCATGGCGGGGATTGGACAAATCCGCGTCGAGTATCTCAATCATTCAAGCAAACCTTGTTCGACTAACCGAAAAAAAGCGTCCACCACAGCGGGATCGAATTGTTTGCCCCGGTTGGCGCGGATGAAATCATAGACTTGTCCGGGGGGCCAAGGTTTTTTATAAGGACGGGAATGGATAAGGGCGTCATACACATCCGCCAATGCCACAATCCGGCCCACCAGCGGAATATCCTCTCCCTTTAAGCCATTCGGATAGCCGGTGCCGTCATAATGTTCATGGTGGGTAATGGCGATGGTTTTTTCAATGTCAAAAGCGGCTCGCCCCTCTAGCAAGATATAACCCTTGAGGGCATGCGATTTGATGATTTCCATGTCTTCCGCATTCAAGGCGGTAGGCTTGCGCAGAATCTCGTCCGCCACCGCCAGCTTGCCAATGTCATGCAGCAAGGAGGCACGGGCGATGTGTTCGGCCTGCCCTTCGGCAAGCCCCAGCGCCAACGCCAGCAGCTTGGTCAGCTTTTGCACGCGCTTGACGTGCTCGCCGGTGGCTTCGTCTTTGAATTCGGCGGCGATGGCCAGCATGTCGATGGTCTCGTTGCGCTCGCGCGCCAGCAAGTCGTACAAGTCGATGTTGCGGAATGTAATCAGGGCTTCCATGGCGAGAATATCCAGCAGGCGGCGCTCGTATTCGCCAAACTCAAGCGCCTGCTCGATGAAAATGATGGCACGGGTGTCGTTGCGGTCTTGAATGGGCAGGATGTAGCCTTGCGGCAGCAGAAAGCCGCCCCGCCGCGTGTGCAGATGCTCAACCGCCGTTTTGATGATCCCTTCGGCAAACTCGCGCCGCCCGCGCGCCTTGCCTTTTTCCAGAAAAACCTTGAACTCGCCATATTTGTCGATGGGATAGGCGATGAAGGCGTTGCATTCGACCGGGCCAAGCCCTGCCAGCATGGGCAGCAAAGTCTCCAGCGTGTCCAGCAAATTGTTGAAAAACGTGTGCAGCGAGGTCAGATGGAACAGCTTGGGTGCCTGCATCACCATGAATTCTAGCGCCTGCTTGTGGCCTGAGAGGGTGCGGATGTGATGGTAGGCCTGGACGCCGGTGCGCACCACACTGTACAAGCGGGTTTGCGTGAGCTCGGTCTTTTCTTTGTAGTCGTTGATGTCGTAGCGGTCGATCACCATGCGCTCCGGCGCCTGGCCGGGCTGGCCGGTGCGCAACACGATGCGCAAGGCGGTGTTGCCCAGTTCTCCGCGAATAAAGTCGACCAGCTTCAGCCCGGCGTCGTCGGTTTCCATGACCACATCCAATAGCAGCAGGGCGATATCGTCCTGCTCCTGCAGAATCCGCCGGGCTTCCGTGGCGGAATAGGCGGAAAGTATCTTCAAGCCACGCTGCCTGTAGCGGAAGCCGCCTAAGGCCAGCTTAGTGATGTCATGGACGGCGGGCTCGTCGTCCGCCACCAACAGTTTCCAGTCGGGCAAGGAGGCTTGGGGTTGCGCAGGCTCGCCCGGCTTGGCAAAGGGAAAGGCCATGGGTTTAGTCCTTGGTGATATGTAAGGTGAAGGTCGCGCCGCATCCAGGGGCGCTGTCCAAGGTGATGTCGCCTTTGAAGCGCTGAGTGACGAGATTATAGATAATGTTCAGTCCCAAACCGCTGCCGCCCTGGCCGCGCTTGGTGGTGAAAAAAGGCTCGAAGGCCCGCTTGGCAATGTCGGCGCTCATGCCTTTGCCATTGTCGGCAAATACCATTTCAATTTGCCGGCCCAGGTCGCGGACGACAATCCGAATCAGCCCTGCCTGGCCCGCCTCCACCGCATGCAGCAAGGTGTTTTGCAGCAGATTGGTGACAATCTGCGCAAACGCGCCGGCGTCAGTGGTGATCTGTAGGTTGTCGGGACACTCGATCCGCGCTTTCACCCCGGCTTTTTTCAGCGCGTTTTGATAGGTGGTGACAATTTCATCGAGGAAATCGCGGATATTGACCGCCCTGGCCTCGGTGGTGTTTTGATCCACGGCGATTTGCTTGAAGCTGCGGATCAGCTTGGCCGCCCGCTGGAGATTTTGCGCGAGGAGGGCGGCCGCCTCGCCGATGACCCCCAGTTCGGCCGCCAAGCTTTCCTGGGAAAGCGTGGCGTCAGCCAATTGCCGGCCGATGCTGTGCTGGGCGTTTTCCAACAGCGAGGCGGCAGTGACGCAAACGCCCAGCGGCGTGTTGACTTCGTGGGCCACCCCCGCCACCATCGCCCCCAAAGCCGCCATCTTCGCCTCTTCAGCCAGCAGCTTGTTGGAACTCTCCAACTCCAGGGCTTTGCGTTGGCGGTCGGCGGCAAAGCCCAGCAAAGCCAAGGACACCAATAGCCAGGCGGCCAGGTGGATGGCGACATCGCCATGAATCTGCTGGCGCATCGCTGCCAGCAGCGGTTCGGCGGACAGGCTGACGCTGATGCCGCCGCGAATGTCGCCGACCAGGTAGCCTTGCTGGCGATGGCATTGCAGGCAAGTCTCCTCGGTGACAAGAGGAGCCATGTAACGGGCCAGCGTTTCCCCGCCGCGCAGGGACAATTCGCTCTTCTCCAGCGTGTGGCCGGTTTCAAAAGACCGCAGCGCGTCGGCTTCCCAGTCATCCGGGCCATTTGCCGGGTTGATGGGTTTCAGGCTGGTGAGGTGGATGACAATGCCGGCATCCGTACGGATGTCCTCGGCCAGTTGGCGGGTCATATAGGACGGGTTGAGGGTGGTCAGCTTGCGGCCGGAGACCGTGACCGGGTCGCGCTCCTTCAATATCAGATACGGGTTCGGCGGCGTCTTGGCGTCCTGCTCGACGAGGATGCCGCCATGTCCTGCATTCCATTGGCGCACGGCGCGGACGATGCGGAAAACATCGCTGCCTTGGATGCGGGCGATCTGTTTCACCGTCTCGTTCGCCTGGTAAACCATCATGCCCAGCGATCCCGCGACGATCAGCGTCCACAGCGCGAGTTGCGCCCATAATGAGCGGGAGAAAATCTGCGGGGACAAGGCAAAAACCCTCCGGATTGTTCTGGGCTATTATGGATGAAAAACACCGCGATGACTTGTGTGCCCAGAACGGTTTTTCCAGTGTTTATCCTTAAATTAACCATTTCCGAGGTCGTTTTATGGACGCCGTCATCAATCCTGCCGAAGCTTATCCGGGCCGTTTTTGGCGCAAGTTAGAAGACGGACGGGTCGAATGTCAAATCTGCCCGCGTTTTTGCAAACTGCACGAAAACCAGCGCGGCCTCTGTTTCGTGCGCGCTAATGTCGGTGGAACGGTGGCGCTGCTGTCTTACGGACGCTCCAGCGGCTTCTGCATCGACCCCATCGAAAAAAAACCGCTCAATCATTTCCTGCCGGGCACGCCCATTTTTTCCTTCGGCACCGCAGGTTGCAACCTGGCCTGCAAATTCTGCCAAAACTGGGACATCAGCAAGTCGCGGGAAATGGACCGGCTGATGGACCAGGCCACGCCCGAGGCCATCGCCTGGGCGGCGAAGGAGACGAACTGCCGCAGCGTCGCCTACACCTACAACGACCCGGTCATCTTCCACGAATACGCCATCGAAACAGCCAAGGCTTGCCGCGCTCGCGGCATCAAATCGGTGGCGGTGTCGGCCGGCTACCAATGCGCCGAACCCCGCGCCGAGTTTTATGCCCACATGGACGCGGCCAATATCGACCTGAAGGCGTTCACCGAGGATTTCTACCACAAGATTTGCGGCGGGCAGTTGCAGGCGGTGCTGGAAACCTTGGAATATATCAAGCATGAAACCCCGGTCTGGCTGGAAATCACCACGCTGCTGATACCCGGCGAAAACGACTCGGAAGCCGAGTTGGAAAACCTGACGCAATGGGTAGTCGAGCGGCTGGGGCCGGATGTGCCCTTGCATTTCTCCGCCTTCCATCCCGACTGGAAAATGCTGAACACCCCGCCGACGCCGCCTGCCACGCTGGCGATGGCCCGGCGGATCGCGCTCAAAAACGGCGTCCGCTACGCCTATGTCGGCAATGTCCACGACAAGCAAGGCGACAGCACCTGGTGCCACCAGTGCGGGCAATTGTTGATCGGCCGCGACTGGTATGTGCTGTCGGAATGGAATTTGACCCCGGAAGGCCGCTGCAACCGCTGCGGGACGGCTTGCGTCGGCGTGTTCGAGGGGCTGCCGGGGGATTGGGGGGCGAAGCGGGTGCCGGTGAACCTGTCGGGCAGGGGGCGGGGCGGGGTGTAAACCGCAGGCGCCGGTCTGCGAGCTGGGCCGCTGGCCTTCGTGTCTTTTTAAGCGTTTAGCGCGCGGGCTGTCAATGTTATTATTTTCGGCCAGTCCTCATCCCCTAGTGAAACGTTAAATATGACATCCTGGTTCCTCCCGCTGCTTGGCGGGCTTTTGATCGGCACCGCCGCCACCTTGTTTTTATGGCTCAACGGCCGGGTCGCCGGCATCAGCAACATCGTCGGCGGGCTGTGGTCTTCGGGAACAGGGGATCGGGCCTGGCGCTGGTTTTTTATTCTAGGGCTGCTGGCCGGCGGTGTGACGCTGGCGGCTTTCCACC